>OOCB01001222.1_pt1 | contig 35524 bp, 34 predicted proteins | sample 1671351 | NCBI WGS metagenome assembly OOCB01 (sample SAMN06348148, study PRJEB24527) | human gut metagenome | biome: human gut; feature: ankylosing spondylitis patient; material: feces | host: Homo sapiens | place: China | collected 2015-10 | reverse complement strand
CATGGTAAAAACCGTGTGCCTGCTTTTTGTAGAATGGAGAAGTTTATGAAACAGGCAACAATTCAAATCACATTTGAAGAAGAAAAGCTCCGCGCCCTCCGGCGCTACATCGCCAAGCGCGATTCGACGTTGGAACTTGAACTCCAAAAGGCAGCCCAGCGGCTCTACGAGAAGGTCGTGCCTGCCGCTGTGCAAGAGTACATCAGTGACTGCGCACAGGAGCAACTTGAACGCAGACCGCCGAAGAAACCGGAGGTGCCGAGATGAGCACAGCGGGCTTTCACATCACGGAGGACTGCGCGGAGGCCTATCTGCAAAACGAATCCGGCATGGAGTTTTTGCAGCTTGCCAGACGGCTCCATGATTATCTCTGGCAGGGACAGCATCTGCCAGTACGGAGCCTCTTTGAAGCGACGGACGGCTGCAAAGAAATCAGCCGAGAGGCGTTCGATACGCTGGCAAAGCGCCGCATGGAGAACACCGGCGAGGTCAGTGGACTGTTTGAGCTGGACTTCGACGCGCGGACGCTTTCTGCGCTCAACATCATGGACGGCTGGAGGGTCTACGCGATGAAGGATGTGGCGGATGCGGCAGCGCAGGCATATCAGGAAGCGGAGATGTCCGAGGATGCCCGCTGGCGCATCTTCCTCGACCGGCTGGACGGGCAGGAGCTGACCGCGCCAGGCAGACTCACCGTGCGGAATTTCTATTTTGAGGACACCATTAAAGCGATGGATGACCGAATACTGAATTTTTATGTCGTCCCGTGTTTCAACGTCGATGCAGTGTTTGGCACATTCGTGGAAACCGATGAAAACGACCATGCGCTGAACGTCTATGCCAACTACGATATGCAGCGCCAGCAGGTCTGCGATGAGCTGGAAATGACGCTCTATGGCAGCGGGATCGAGGATCAGTCTCTTACCTATCACCTGAATGCTGCAGAGAAAGAAGTGCTGCGCGAAAAAATGGACGCCTACTGTATGCAGCGGGAACATAAGCCGCTGGAGCAGCTCTGTCGGGAACTTTTGCAGGAGCAGGATGTGCCCATACAGGAGATGCAGATGTGACCGCCAGCCCTTCCCACGCCGTCGCGCCCGTGTCGGCGGTTTGTGCGGCTTTCGCAGCCCAGCCGAGCGCGTACCCGCCCAGCACCAGAAAATCGGACGTTGCGCCGATGTGCGGGAGCTTTAAGGGGACAGCAGGCACAGAAGGAAACCGCCTGCGGCCGGTTTTCGGCGGAGGAAGAAGCCGCAAGCGGCGAGGCAGGAGAAAAGGCTTGGCGCTTTTCTGCGCCAGCCCGTCCACTTCTGCCCGCAGTGCGGGCAGTTTCGGGCGGTAAAAACGGCGCTTTTCTGCGAGGGTGAAAAGTGGATTGGCGCTGATTTTCGGAAAAAGCCAAGATTGTGCCGCTGTTGCAGGCACTATTTTGGCGCTTTTCATTTTTGGAGGGGGTGAACGCCATAAAAGCAGAGGAAAAACGCCGTCATTCCGTCTGGCTGGATGACGCGACGTGGAGCAAGGTGCAGTACCACTACAAGCTGGATGGCTGCACGACGCAAAATGACTTCATTGACAAAGCAATTCAGTTCTACTGTGGCTATCTGCAAAGCGAGTATGCCGGAGACTTCCTGCCGAAGATCCTTGGAGAAACGCTCGAAGCCATCCTCAGTATGTTCGGGGACCGCATTGGCAAGCTGCTTCTGAAGCAAGCCGTCGAGCAGAATGTCTGCAATCATATCCTTGCTTCGGACACAGATATCGACGCGCAGACGTACCAGCAGATGCGCGGCAAAAGTTATCAGGAGGTGCTGCGGACGAACGGCCAGATCTCGTTCCCAGAGGTGCTTCGGCAGCAAAGTCGACTGTAACAGATGGCGCGGCTGATTCAAAAAACCGGCTTCATCAGCCGTAAAAGCGCAGGTGGATACATGAAGTATATCGCCACGCGCGAGGGCGTCGAAGTCTTGACCGGCAAGGGACCAGCAACCGAAAAGCAGAAAGAGATGGTCGCAAAGCTGCTCAAGGACTTCCCGGATATGCGGGATTCCTTCGAGTATGAGGACTACAAGCAAGCGCCGACGCTGCACACTGCGTCGGCGCTCATTTCTGCGGCATTGGATTCACATATGCAGAATCTTCAATCCGAAAACGGCTATCTCAAGTACATTGCTACGCGCCCCGGCGCGGAAAAGCATGGCGCACACGGTCTGTTTGGACGAGAAGAAAATACGGACCTGACTGCGGCGATGCACGACTTGACTGCGCACGACGGCAACGTCTGGACGATCATCTATTCCCTGCATCGTGAGGACGCGGAGCGTTTGGGATATAACAATGCCGCCGCATGGCAAAAGCTGCTCGTGCGCCAGCAGAGCAAGTTTGCAGAAGCGTTTCATATTCCAGCGTCGGCACTGCACTGGTACGCAGCTTACCACGATGCGGATACGCACCCGCATATTCACATGATGATCTGGACAGACCAGAAGACGGTTTTGAAGCGGGATGCTGTCGTGAAATTGCGCTCTGTGATGACAACCAGCATCTTTCAGGCAGAATTAGAAAATCTCTATATTCGGAAGGACGCAGCCTATAAGGACGTGAGCGAAGCGGCGCGAGAAGTCATGCGTGAACTCGTTGACCGTATGGAATCCGTCTCCGCCCAGCCCGCGTCCATCCAACAAAAGTTGTTGGAGCTGGCACTGGAGCTGCGCACGGTCAGTGGCAAAAAGCAGTATGGCTATCTCAAAAAGTCGCTCAAGGACAAGGTTGATGAAATCGTGGATGAACTCGAAAAGCTGCCGGAGGTGGCGGCGTATTATTCCGTCTGGAATGGTCTGCGCGACACGCTGGAGGGCTATTATAAAAACCGGCCACGGCAGCACAATCCGCTTTCCCAGCAGAAAGAATTCCGAGCCATCAAGAACGCGATCATTCAGGAAGCGGAACGCCTGCGGCAGCAGATGGAGCAGGAACCTTCGCAAGCTGAAGAACCGTCTTCGGAAGAAACTTCTACCGGCGCTTCTGCAAATCCGACGCTTGCAAGCGAGAGTGCTTCGTCCGCAACTTCTTATTCTGTGCGGCTTCCGTCCGAATATCTTCTGAATTCAACCATCCGCCTGTTTCACCAGATGGGACAAATCTTCCGCGAGAATGCCGCGCCGCCGAGCAACCCAATGGGTATTCGTGTTGACTCGAAGCGCCGCAAAAAGCTCATGCAAAAGCGGCTGGCAATGGGGCATAAGCAGGATGACCACGAACAAAATTACGGTCAGACATTACAATAACAGGAGGTGCATTTTGGCACAATATATAGAATTTACGCCAGAACAAAAGGAACGCGCCGCAACCGTCGACCTCGAAGAATTTCTTCTCCGGCAAGGCGAAAAGCTCATCAAGTCCGGACAGGAAAAGCGGCTGGCAAGCGATCACAGTGTCACGGTGCGCGGCTGCGAGTGGTTCGACCATGCCTCGAATGAGGGTGGCCGCGCTGTCAGTTTTGTACAAAAATATTACGGCAAGAGCTACGTCGAAGCGATGTCCATGCTGTTGGGCGAGAGCATAGAGCCGGTTTATCCGCAGGCAAAGAAGCAGGAGCCAGCCCAGCAGAAGCCTTTTGCTCCACCGGTTCCGAACGCGAATATGCACCGCGTTTTTGCGTATCTTCTTAAAACGCGCGGTCTGGATGCCGACGTGGTTTCCTACTTCGCCCGCAAGAAGCTACTCTATGAGGACGCAGCGCATCACAACGCCGTGTTCATCGGAACGGACGAAGGAAACTGCCCACGCCACGCACATCTGCGCAGCACGAACAGCTTCGGCAAAGCATTTCGCCTGAACGTCGAGTCCAGCGACCCGCGTTACAGCTTTCATCATACCGGCACGGATGGAAGCCTTTATGTGTTTGAAGCGCCCATTGATATGCTGTCGTATATCTCTATGAATCCACATCAGTGGCAGGAGCACAGCTATGTCGCTTGCTGCGGCACGTCCCCAATTCCGGTGATGCAAATGCTGAAACCGGAGACGCAGATTGTCTATCTTTGCCTTGATAACGACGATGCCGGGCATAAAGCCAGTGAACGGATGGCAGAACAATTACGCGAACGCGGCGTTATGACAGAGCGGCTTGTGCCGGAACTGAAAGACTGGAACGAAGACTTGCTTGCGGAGCAGCGGGAGGAACTTTCGCCATGCCTGAGTCTATGACGCCGCTGATCATACTCGGCGTAGTAGGCGTATTGTTTGTCCTTCTGCTTTCACTTCTAACGAACAACTACTCGCTAAACAACATCAAATCCAAAACCGTTGGCGACGGGCAGTATGGTACAGCTCGCTGGGCAACGGATCAGGAGATCCGAAAAGCCTACGTCACGGTACCCTTTGACGTTGCATCATGGCGCGCCGGAAAGAAGCGCCCGACCGTGCAGGGACTGGTTCTCGGCAGTGTGCAGCACGGCAAGCGGCTGGATGCTCTGGTGGACTGCGACGATGTGCATTGCCTGATGATCGGTGCATCCGGTGTCGGCAAGACTGCGTTCTTCCTATATCCCAACATCGAATTCGCCTGCGCTTGCGGCATGAGCTTCCTGATTTTGGATACCAAGGGCGACCTCGCGCGCAACTGCGGAAGAATCGCGCAGAAGTACTACGGCTATCGCGTATCAGTGGTCGACCTGCGCAACCCGATCCGCTCGGATGGAAACAATCTGATGACGCTGGTCAACCGCTATATGGACGTGGCGCGTGAGCATCCGGACAACCTTGCAGCACGGGCGAATGCAGAAAAATATGCGAAGATCCTCGCCAAAACCATCGTCAATCCGGGCGGCGACGAGCAGGATCGTGGACAGAACTCGTACTTCTATGACGCAGCAGAGGGTGTGCTGGCAACCGTGATCATGACGCTGTCGGAGTTTATCCCACCGGACAGCGCGGGACATGACAAGCGGCACATCATGTCCGTGTTCAAACTGATGAAGGAGTTGATGGCTCCCATGGGCAAGAAGAATGGATTTCAGGTTCTGATAGACAGCCTGCCGGATACGCATAAGGCAGGCTGGATGGCGACCGCAGCAACCAGTTCCTCCGAACAGGGCATGGCTTCCGTCATGTCCACGGTGCTTTCCCGTCTGAATTCATTCATCGATTCCGAGCAAGAGCAGGTGCTCTGCTATGACAGTCCAATCGATGCGGAGCTTTTTGCATCCGAGAAGTGTGCGATCTTCCTGATCATCCCGGAGGAAGATCCGACGAAACACTTCATGGCGGGCCTCATGATCCAGAACCTGTCGCGAGAGCTGTTCTCCATTGCGGACGCGAACGAAGGAAAGCTGAAAAAGCGCGTGGTATTTTACTGCGATGAATTTGGTACGATGCCGCCCTTTGATGTTTTGCCGCTGTTTTCTGCAGGCCGAAGCCGTAAGCTGACGCTCGTGCCGATCATCCAGAGTCTCGCGCAGCTCGAAAAGAATTACGGAAAAGAGGGCGCGGAGATCATAGCCGATAACTGTCAGGATACCATCTTTGGCGGCTTTGCGCCGAACAGTCAGACAGCGGAGACGCTGTCCAAAGCCCTCGGCAACCGGACTGTCCTTACCGGCTCCATCAGTAAGGGAAAGGACAGCAACAGCCAGAGTCTGCAAATGGCGGAGCGCGCTTTGCTCTCGCCGGATGAGCTGAAAAGTCTCCCGAAGGGAGAGTTCGTTGTCATGAAAACCGGCACACACCCGATGCGCACGAAGCTGCAATTATATTTCAAATGGGGCATCAAGTTTGAAGAACCATATCAAACGCCAGAGCGCGCCCAGCGCGAGGTTTACTACGCAGGAAAGGAGGAATTGCTGATGAATATCAAGAAAAGCCTGTATTCCCAGCCAAGGCCGGTCTCAATACCGAAAGCGGATGACTATATGAGCAGCTATGCCGAGAAATGAGCTTCTTCGGTGAAATTTACGCCGATCCTGATTTGCCGCACCGGGCGCGGACAGTCTATATGTACCTGCGTGACCGTGCAGGCGGCGGAAGCTGCTGGCCGGGTGTGAAAACCATTGCCCGCGACCTGCATCTCTCGCCGCGCACAGTGCAAAGGGCGTTGAACGATCTGGAACGTGCCGGATACATCCAGCGCCAGCGCCGGCACCGCGAAAACGGAAGCTGCACGTCGAACTTATACGTTATAAGTGAGGTCAAATAGCAAACGCGGACGCTCCCGCCAAGGGGAACATCCGCGTGTTTGCTGTCACCAGCGCCGCGACACCACGGCGCAGCTTGAAGGGTCAACTCTAGCTGAGAACCAATACAGAAAGAAAAATCTGAATCTAAGAAAGGATGTTTCTATGCGAAAAATCAAGTTCATATCCATTCTGCTGGTGCTGTCGATGCTGCTGACGGTACCGGTTTTTGCTTTTTCCACAGGCTTTACGGACGTGTCGGAGAAAGCAACTTACGCGGAAGCCGTTTCATATCTTGCCGACGCTGGCATCCTGAGAGGAACGGCATCCGGCAGATTCTCACCGAACGAGAAGATCACCATCAGCCAGTGGGCAACGATGCTCTGCCGCGCGTTTGATACCGAGCCGGAAGGCACTTCATGGCAAGAAACTGGCACGAATGCTGTCCAGATCGCCGTCCGCAGCGGCTGGTTAGACCCGACTGCGGTTTGGGATAAAAACGGCTTTATCTGCCGCGGCGAACTCTATCGGACTGCATTCGCGGCAGCCGGAATCCCGCTCTATGATGCAACGCTTTACAGCCTTGACTGGCTTTCTCCCGGTGAAAATGCCCTGCGCATCGGCAAAGAGCTTGGGCTTTGTGCTGAGAACAAGACCGCAGCTGACCTTGTCACGCGAGCCGAAGCCGCGCAGCTTCTTCATGCCCTCCTGACGCAGACGCTAAGCGTCACGCCGCCCGATACGCCGGTCACGGTTGAAAATCTGACACAATGGAATGTGAACGCTTTTCTACTGGAGCTGCAAAAGATTCCACAGCCGATCCTTGACGCTTTCAACGAAAATGGCTGGACGTTCGTGATCGGCACGGAGTACCTCACAGCTCTCAGCCGCAAGCTCGGCGTGAATTGCATCGGCGCGGCGGCATACACAGAGAAGCGGATTTACGTTTTCGAGGCCAGCGCGATTCTGCACGAATTCGGACACTTTCTTGATTGCACAATGGGTTTCCCGCAGGAGCATAATGGGACTCGTCAAAGCAAGACTCTATAAGACACAAAAACTACACTTAACTGTTTGGCCGTTATTGATATGTTGGCCAGCAACCAAGAGAAGACTGCTGCCGTTATGCATCGGCGTAAGCATATAGCAATTGTGCTATGTGTATTTCTTATAGGTTTCTATGTATTCACGGAACAGCTGTTCTGAAGATGGCATTGTATTTTCCAGCGGCCATTCTTCATCCTGTTCAGGTGAAAGGAAGTAGCTTGCCAAATCTGTCAAAGGCCCACAGAACTCTTTTGCCCACACGTTGGTTCCAGCACCATTCGGCACCAGTTCAAAGGACACGCAATGCAGCATATCATCAGATACTTCCAACACTGCTTTTGCTGGTGCCTGCATAGCGCCGCTGTCCGTATAATGTTCCGTACCATCGCAGCCATAATAAAAATGATAGCACACGTGGCACACAATAACGGTTTTTTCGGCTTCTTCGTATGTGCCATAGACCCCAATTTCCGGGATGCAAATGTCCGCATTCGGTGTTCGATTCCGTGCGGCAACAGCGGCATCAAATAGCACCGCGTCCCGTTCTGATAAATCAAATTGCTCAGAGCAAGGATTTGGGAATATCAGAGCGGACGCATCTTCACTCTGAGCGGATTCCGTGGTTGCTTCGGAGGATTTTTCAGATGAGGATTTCGTCGCTGTTTCGTCCTGCATTGTTCTGGTATTGGCTGTAGCGCTTGCCGGCTTATCGTACACAGGCATTGATATTGCCGTATCAGAGGAACGACATACGCAAGATGTTAAACCAAAAATCAACACAATGAGAAGCGAAACAGCTGCCAAATGTTTTTTTGCCATATCTAAATGATCTCCAAAAATTAATATACACGAATATAGAACTGATGGCTGTTTGCAACATCGTTTTCGGATGTCGGTTTTGCGTAAGTAACAATTCTGTATAGGCCGGTTTCGGTGAATTCATATTTATCCATGCTAATTCTGCTACAATTATATTTCGTTGTGGTTGTATACGCTCCAGAGGGCTTGAATACACGCATCGTCATCTTGTATTGTGTCCCAGTTGCAAAACTCTCGATAGTCTTTTCTGTATTTTGAGCTTGTGGCGGCATCAAAGTTCCTTATAATGCCGAATCATTCTTTTAAGCAAATAGTTTCACTCTCTTGATTAAGACGCGTTTTCAATTATTACTTGAATTAGGTTGCCAGTATCAGAAGTAATTTCTAGGATAATATCGCCATTTTTCTCGTCAATGACCCAATAGGAGAATTCTGTGCAATTTGCACGCAAGTCTTCTATGGTCGTATTTTCCGGGATTATCGTCATCTGCATATTCATAATCCCGCTCGAAAAAAGCCGGTAAAACGCCAAATTGGTTTCTTGTATTAACTCTGGATCGCTAAGATAGTTCACTGTTAGAAAAAAAATACGTTTTGGGTCTCGAAGCATAGCTACAATATACTGTTTCTCTATAGGGTGCGTAGTATAGTAGGTGTCATCTATATTACTTTCCGCCAAGATAAAATTCACAGGTGCCCCAGTTCTTAAAAAATACAACCAATTTTCCAAGGATGATGCCGATGTTATGTAATTTAAATCAGTGTCATCATATGTAAGCATTAACTCCCATGCAATTAGAGCAATTGCTTTATCGTTTCCCGAAAAACTCACATTTTGATTATCGCTGACATAACAAAGGGATTCATGGTTGATAATATACTCAAAACAATACAACGCCAATGGCTCAGTATTGCCCTTGAAATATTCTTCTAAATACTCGTTGTTTAGTAATATTTCCTCAATTCTTCTTACGGAATAATCATGGGGAGATTTTTCTTCAAGCAATACTGAGATATTGCGAACAAACTCCTCGGCATCATTAATAAAAGAACCCTGCCGCATCTTTCCGATATGCTCAGCCAGTGGTGTCTCCACCACCGGCTGAGTTGCCACCTCGACATTTGACGAAATTGCTCTGCAGCCTGACATAACAATTGCATATAGGATAACTGCAAGCATGGCAAGGATCACGCAATAGAAACGCTTCATCGGAATCAACTCCGGTCAATTTCTGTAACAACAGAAAAATACTGAGACGCTTTCAGCGGATATTTGTACACGTCGATGCCATTAATACTATAAGCCTGACCATTGACAGACATTTCGCTTCCCAACGCCGGAATAGCCAGCGTGAAGCAAAGAATAATCGCTAGAATGAGTGCCGTGATTTTCTTCATAAGTAACCTCCTGCTTTTTTACGATATGTTTCCTATCGACGTATTACCTTTCTTTGAAATAATCCCCCCTTATTCAATCCTCAAACAATGTATCCACGACCCAATCCGGGAGGAACGACAGATCTTCTCCCAAATCCTCGCGCGTGATGGTCCATACGGACGATTCTCCTGTCTCTGGGTTGAGCGTCAGCTCCTGCACAAGGACCTCTGTGCGCTCACCGGAGGCGGTATATGCAGCCCACCAGATAAAGTCGACGTACACATTCGGATCTCCGGGCGTCGGTTCCTCCGTGCCATATGGCGCATTGTTTAACCGCAGGATCAGCGTATACGAAAACGGCCAGATTTCTTCGTTTTCACGGATGTAGGAAACGATCTGATCTCGTGCAGCAATGAGATCGAAGTCGTAATGGCTGCCCTTGTCCAGAGAGCACAGATAGTTGTCTACCGCATCTTCCCATGTCCCGTGATGATCCATAACCGTATCGATTGCGGCAAAGGAAGCCGGATACTGCGCCTGCAGTCCTGCTGCGTCCGCTTCATGAATGTGTCCGAATGCCCAGATAAACCAGGTCCGGAACCATTCAAGCGGCGTCTCGGCTTCCAGCTCCAGATCTTCCGGCCCAAGCAGACTCCGGAACACCTCAAACGCCATACAGGACAGATCATGATCGCCCCACGCGGTATTCTGAAGACTGAGGCTGTCAAGCCCGCAGTAAAAGCTGCCAATCAGCTGGCTGAGTACTTTCTCTTTTTGCGCCGTGATTATCTCGTATTCCGGGCTGCTTTTCCAGTCATCCAGCGTCTGAAGTGTTTGAAGAACCGCACAAAGATTTTCATAGTCGCCGAGATCCGGAACTGTACTCTGCGGTTCTTGTTCCGCGTGTGATTCTTCCGACAGCGCTTCTTCCGCTTTTTCCGTCGGCTCGGTTATTGTTTCTTCCGTAACTGCCGAATCCGACTCCGGCAGACGGATATCCGTTTGCTCTTGCCGTTTCTGACAGCCCGTCAATACTAGTAGAACGCAGAGCATCGTAAAAAATGTGTGTTTTTTCATTAAGGCCAATCCCCTCGATCAGATCGCTTTGCGCTTCCTATCGATTGTATGATTTTAATGATTTCATCATAAGTTTCAACGCCCGCGATGCTGCACTCGATATTGTCCGCAGTCCATGCTGCAAAATAAACTCCCTCGTTGGTCATGATATAGTATACGGTGCCATTGTATTCATATTGCTTAGGATCAATGGCGTCCTTTTCATACAGTAAATGATCCTGATTCTCGGAAAACACCGTATACAGTAATGTAATCGAAGAATCACCATTCCCTAAGAGACAATAAAAAGATACAGGCTGAGTTACCGCATTGTACTGGAAATCCGTTTCCACAAAACCATCAGGAAGATAGCTTGGCAAAATAGCTGTAGGTATGCCGTGTATTTCCATCTCATTGGCAATAGGGGTCAACGGTGCCGGAATTTCTTTCGCGGAAGAACGCGCGACTGTTTGCGTATATTCTGACGACTTGAAACCAAATGTCTCTTTGGTCCAGTTGGCAATTGCTCCCCATAAGTCAAGCCCAAATGCATAAGCGGTTAGAGAGGTTGCCAGCAGAACGGCAATGACTGCCGCAAGGATGCGGGCTGTGCGAAGGACCCATTTGCGTGGACGCGTATTTGAACGCGGTGCGGGCCGGAGGATTTGCGTTTTGTCGGAAGTACCATTCAGCTGTGGCTCATCATCAAAATCAAAGAGCGAGCGTCCTTCGCTTGAAGCGAAACGATAGTTTTTGTTAAAAGAACTCCAAGCGTGATTGACATCCCCGAAATCAGATGACGGCAGTTCCTGATTGCGCTTTGCGATCACCCCCATAATATATAAAATTGCATCAGTATCGGAGTCTTCGCCGTCTGGGAGTTGAGAGTCCTGACGTAAAATTTCGTTCAATTTCTCTGTGCTCATCTCGTCAAACTTTGAAAAATCTCGATAAAAATGCTCTTTGGATTCCGACATCTCTGTGAACCCCCTTTGTTTTTATATGTACACAATTGGTTTGTTGGGGACATACATTAAAAATCTTTCTCAATTATTTTTTGAAGCTTCTTTTTTGCACGTTGCACACGCTTTTTGCAGGCTTCAACCGTAATTCCCAATTCTTCCGCAGCTTCCAACATAGTATATCGACGAACAACGATATTTACAAGAAGCTGAAAATCTTCTTCTCCTAGAGCATCTGAGTAGGCAACAATGAATTCTGTTGTCTCCACAGTTGTGCTTGCCTGCGGCTCATACGCAGACATCGCCGCAAGTAGTGCATTACTAAGTCTAGCCTCAGTTCGCCGTCTATTACGAATCACATTTTTAAGTGTATTGACGAGCCAACCACGTGGATTTTTACTGCTCATCAATCCATCTGGCTTAATACACGCAATTCGAAAAGTATCTTGTACAACTTCTTCAGCAAGTGCCTTGCTTCCCAGTGCACTCATCGCGTAGATACACAGACGGGTGTACATCTCCCGGTAAAGTCGCTCGATATATTCCTCTTCTTCTTGATTTAAACTCATGTTATATCCTTCTTGGCCAAGAGTCTTGCTCAACACTTTTTATTCCGATTTTGAAAATTCTTCAATACAAAGTTGAACCAAACGTTCTACTGCGATTATAAACGATTCGGGCTTATCCCTCAAGAGTGTCTCGATGTTTCGGATGCGAGCATCAGCTTGGTTTGGGTATATCAGATAATCCACACTTACGCCCAGGCAATTTGCTAGGTCATATAGTACTGAAATACTGACGCCTTTATTTCCGCGTTCGAGATTTGCATAAAATGATGTACTGATACCCACCTTTTCAGCAAGCTGTTCTTGGGTTAATCCATACTGTGTTCACAAACGCTGCAGATTCATTCCGATTATTGTAGCAATTCTCTTGTCCATGTCAACCACTCCTTGCGGAATAATTATATTTTCCGCAAGAGATAGCCGGAATAATCCAAAGGAGTGCATTTTTATTTCCGCCAGAAATATTCTTTAGAGTTTTCAATTAATTGTCCCCATATGCTACAATATGAACATAATTAAGTGGATAGCAAAAGAAAATATAATCGGGTAATCGAAGCAGGATAACGGCAATTCCTTGGAACAGGGCGAGCCACTTATTTTATTGGTACATATGGTAACCGAAATAATCGGTTTCAGCCATATGATTGCGCAACCAAAATGGCCTATGATTATTCTAAAGTGGGCGACAAAAATGTTCAGATTCGGAATTTGGACACCGACGAGGTCTTTACCTACTATCAGGCCGATGTTGGCGCATTGCCCGATGCAATTATCGACATTTGGGGCGAGGACAACATCCGCGAGCTTGCAGGAACCCCGGATGGAGCGCCGACAGATAACGCAAATAATGTGAGATATTACCACGAGCGGTTTTCTGATCAAACAGCCCCTGCCAGATAAAAACGCTTAGAGAGGATATCCGCCTCTGCTCCCGGCAGAGGCGGATGTCCTGCCCTTTTTGAAACAGGAGGAGAGACATGAAAGTAAAGCAATTGATTGCCATTCTTCTTATGCTGCTGCTACTGACGGCGTGTAGCGCAAACACCGACCTTGACCGTCCGGACGAGGTAGGTCCATCGGAACAAACGTTCAACATGGACGCCTCTGCCGCTGAACCGGAAGACGGGGCGGAAAAACCGACGCCGCCAGAGACCGCGACGCCCGAGGAAGCCCCGGACGCAGAACTGGTGGAGACGCTGCTTGTCACTGTGGTAGACAACATCAACGGCGAAAATACGGATGACGGCGTGGAGCTAGTCATCTATGCTTACGATGAACAGTCGCAGGCGTTTCGGGCAATCTTCAAGACGCCAATCGGCCCATATGTGTATCCGGCCAATACGGTGGATTTTGAACACCAGATCGTCTACTACGCGTCTGCACGCCCGGACGAGACATATGACAACCTATATTCGTGTGATTTGAAAACAGGAAATGTCCAGCGGCTGACGGATGGAAAAAATGCGTTTAATGATCTTCTCTTTGTGGATGGCACGCTCTATGCCAATGTGGCTCGGGAGTTCTGCACAACCTGTCAGCCCGCCCGGTTTGACCTTGACAGCCAGACGTTTACCTATCGAAATGAGGCCGACGACGATACGTGGCATCAATCCTTCTCCTATGACGATTACGCAGACGAATTTTTGATCCTCACTTGCTCGGATGCGGAAATGCGGACACACCGCGTCGCGGCGGAGACACATATCCGGCCTAAAACAATTTCTTTGATCGACGCAACATTTGAGAATGTCACACCTCTGTTTTTTACGGAGGATTTTGAAATCTGTCTGACCCGACGGCTGAATGAAAACACCATTCTGATGACAACAGAGCCACAGATGGTCAGTGGAAAGCGCACACTCAAACGTCTGGACATCACCTCGCAGGAGGTGGAGGATGTGGCAATTCCCGGAATTCAGCAGGTTCATATGTTCTATCCTTCCTTGGACGGCAATACCCTGTATTTCGTCGGCCAGGCGGAGGGCAAGACAATCTGGAACGTTTACCGCTATGCGCTAGACACGCAGGAACTGACGCAGCTCACGTTCCCCAAACAGCCCGACCGGATCATTGACATACAGATCACGCACCAGCCCTGCGGGCCTGATTTTTCACGTGGATGTTGCGTCCTCGAAGACGAAGGCCCAAAAAAATAACCTTTTGGATTACGCACTGACAGAGTGCAGTGTTCCTCAGGCAAAACAAAGAAGACGTAGTCCCGAAACGGACGAATCAATCAGTATCTAATGGAAAATATGGAACCAAATGAATGCCATGAAAGGAAGGACAACTATGAAAAAGAAAATCCGTATTTTTGCCCTGCTTTTGGTTGTAGCGATGCTCTTATCGGCATTTGCCTATGCTCATGAAGAAACGGACAGCGCGAAGATTCACTTAACAGGTGAAACGTTGAGCGAAGCCGATGATGTTCAAGCTATCGGCAACCGAGCTATCTTTATTTCTACGCAGAATAAGATTGCCAGCGTTGATGACTCGCAACAAGAATATGTTGCAGAGTACGTGCCAGAATACCAGATTGAATTTGCTATACCATATCAGAACAAAGGCGTCATGATTGGCAGTGAAAAACCGACTATGGTCGCGTGCCCTAACGCATTGTGCAAGGATGAATATGAGCTGTCATGGGAGGGCACGTATGAGTACTTTGATTTGACCACAGGCGCAGTTCGAGCCATCCGTGACCCGAACACATTTTACATTGCGGCAACAAGTGTTGGCCTCACAGATCAGTCAAACTATACAACCACCATAAACGGAAAAAGCATTCCTAACGCGCAATATCCCGCAGGCGGCACATATAGCGGATCGACCAGCACGAGTTTTGGTACAGGTTCACAATGCCACGGATTTGGGCTCTATATCTATGACTACTTATTTGGAAGCAGTGGTGCAAAATGCTCTCAGGGTTTTGAGTATATCGGAAACTATACTCAAACGCAAATAAAGAACAAACTTCAGTCTTTTGCTCTTGGAACGCTGCTCAGAGTTAGCTACAGCGGCAGCACGTCAGATGAGCATACAATGATTTTGGTTGGCAGAGACAGCACTGGCGTTATCATCTACCATGCAAACTGGCCTGATAACGGCACTGTAGCAATTTCACATGTGACATGGAGTGGATTTGCACAAACGTTCCCCTACTTGGATTTTATTATTTGTCCGCATAATGTGAATGTCTGGAAGCCATATTCCTCGACGCAACACAGAGGAGCATGCACAGCGTGCGGGACTTATCTTTACGGAAGTCACTACGCACAAGTCGGTGGTATGGGGACTTGTCTGGCCTGTGGCTATTACGGAAATATGCCAGGATTGACCAGCACAGGTCATGAGACAGAATGATCGCGAGGTATGTTCTATGATAGGAGTCGTTACTCTGCAGCGAAAAAGTGTGATGTGTCTCCTGCTGCTTGTGATTGCGGTGTTGATGCTGAGCGGTTGCCATCAACAAAGTCGTAGTGCGCAGCTAGATATTGCTGTGCAGCAACCGCCAGGGGTGGAGCAGCCCACTGAGGCACAGCCTACGCCGCAAGCGCGCCCAGCCAAACCGGAACAGGCAGAAGATCCGTCATTTCTCTCTCCTGAAAGCGACGGGGACTACGATCTGGTATTCTTCTTTGCCACAGCGGACATCGGCGATTATGAATTTTCCATCGCCCCCGAGGGCAGCGACGATTGGCAGAAGCTCGACGAGGCGCACTGGCTGGGAACCTGCGGCCAGTCAGAGGAGCACAGCCGGGTGCATCAGCAGCCCTCGCATATTTCAAAGTTCGGATTCCGCTTCGCAGATGAAGCAGACGGACGCTATCAGCTCAGGACTACGACGGTCGGGGTGACGCCCACTGAGGTGCAGGAGCTATGGTCGTTTGAGATCAAGGATCAGACAACGCTGCTCGTCGTGGAAAGCGACCCGAAGACGGGTAAGCAGCTGCCGGAGCTTCTGCCCATGCGGCGCTGCGCCGACTGCCCGCAAAGCTGGTTTTTCCAGGAGGGCGATCCCGCCGAAGCGGGGCCGGAGGTCATCGACTGCTGCTATGTTGCCCTGCCGAATGAGGAGGCGGCCAGCTATTTCCTTGCCCCGGAGGGCTGCGAGGATTGGATTGCCGTGAGCGCGGAGGCAAGCGATGGCCTGTGTGAAAACGAGAAAATCCACGGCGAAGGCTACCGTCTGCTTCGCGTTCCCCTTGACGCAGACGCGGAAGGTACGCGCTATCAGCTTCATCGGGAAGAAACCAACAAAGTCACGGCCACATGGCACGACATTTGCATCACGGACGATCACACCCTGCTTCGGGTGTACAGGCAGCCGGGATCAGCGGCGTGGCAGTCTGCCTGGTGCGCAGGGGAAGAACTGCTGCTGGTGGAAAGCTTCGCCCGCTGCGGCGAATGCCCGAAAAACTGGCCGGAGGGACGCCGTCAGAAATGCGGCACCACCGCCCTGAGCGCAAACGCAGACGCCCCTGTTGGAGAAAGCGTCTGCGGAGATCTGGAATTCTACTTTGGCGCGGACAACGTGGGCTGGTACGAGTTCTCCATCGCGCCGGAGGGAAGCGATGCGTGGGTCAAGCTGGATGACGTGTGTATAGATCGCGGCTGGAGCGCGGACGGTTACGTCTGTCCGTCTAAGTATGGCGTCCGATTTGAAGAAGGCAGCGGGCTGTATCAGCTCCGCGCCACTGTCAAGGCCCCGCTGCCGTTTGCAATATCGAACATCTGGCACAACCTGCCGCTGCAGCCGGAGGGGGCGCTTCTGTATGTGGCCTGCCCGCCCGGAACCGAGCAGTGGCAGGAAGCGATTGCTGCGACACAGGCCGTGATCGTAACGCAAATGGAGCCGGAGGGATTGAGGGAATAAGCTATAAGAATTCCATCGCATAAAGCAGGAGGAAAAAATAAAAACAAAGCAACGATATTTTGTTTTTAGTTTTCCTGCTGTCGGCACTGTCACCTGCTGTGGCTGCATCAAATGGAAACGCAACTGACACGGAAGCGCAGATAGATCAAACGGAAAACGTAGTTTGTTATGAGACGTTCTTTCAGTAGATTCTATATTTTAATGAAGATAGCTATGTACTTGAGAACATACTTTCGCATGAAGAAATCGCTGGGATGGATCTATTTGAAGTGATAGATGGAGATTTGTACTAGCTGTGACTCAGACGTGCATTGTTGCAAAAAAACGTACGTCCTGTCAGAACGGGCAGCATGGTTCTCCCGGTGGGATACATTGCTTTGTGCAATGTGTCTCACCGTAGATTTTATGCTTTAAACAAATTCGGACTTGCCACTGCTGTAAATCCCGCCGAACCAGTAATAACCATGCCGTTCGCACCGCCGCTGCAATGGACGATCAGCAGATTGCCGTCTGCGTCTGTGCCTCCAGCGATGCCGACGTGGGAATCATCCGGATAAAAGACCAGATCGCCGGGTTGGGCTTCGCCCCAAGGAATATCCGTGCAGTAGCTGTGCTGCATGGCCGCGCCGCCGCGTCAGCAAGTTTTTCCCGGTGACAGTGGCGCTGGTGTTTGGAAGCAATATGCTGGTGAAGCTGTCTCCGACGCTGACCCTGTCCCGCGGCTCGGCCAAGACAACATCCGCCATTGAAGAACGAATCAGTCGTTCGCCCTACAAGGAGATGGACATTTTTAGAAAATCCGTGCTTCCAGGCTCCATGGGCTGCGGTGTTACATACGGCGATGCCTATGAGAATGCCCGTGGGCAATTGACGCTGACGTATAAAATGCCCCTTGAGCTGTAGAGACGCCTCAGATAACGCATTTGCTGCCGTGAATGTAAAATCAAACTGCTATGAGATTATGAAGACACCGTATAAAGAGAAGGCGCAGAATCCCTGTTGGTTCAAGGGGCGTTTACACGTTGCACTTTCTCCGCTCGTTGCAGCAAGCGATTTCCGCTGCTTGCGAAAATTGCACTGCACTTCTCTTCAACGCTAATCCTTATTCCCAGAGAATCATGCATTGGAGAGACACTGCTTCATACAAACATTACAAAGCGTGGCGTTCTTATTTGAGGACTCTCCTGATAGCGTCAGCGAATGGCTATAGTCGAGGCGCTATTGAGAAAAAGCAAAGGGATGAAGGAAAAATAGGTAGGCAGACTACCCGTGACTATATACTTACAGTTAACAGACTCAATTTCTTGACACGAAAGGTAAGCGGCTAACCATATTGTAAAACAAAATGGGCTGCAGCAAGATGCGGCTATTTTCTCAAGACAAGATGGTTTGCTTCGTAATTTTTTACAGCGGCCAATGGCGCAGGTTTGTTTTTGATAACAGAACTGCGCCATTGGCCGTTTTTTACCAGCCCCGTGCCCCTCCGCTTTTGAAATTTTGGTTCTCTCAAAATTTCAAAAGAACGGAGGTCTGCCAAATGGCGGCTAAAAAAGAATTTTATATCAGAATCAAGGACGAACTGGTCGAGGTCACACAGGAGGTCTATCTGACTTACTACAGAGGAAAACGCGGTGAAGAAACACAGCTTGAAAAAATACGCCGCAACCATGTCGTGTCGTATGATGCATTCGACACAGAAAGCGCCCTCGGCGCAGAAATGCTGATAGACACTGCATCAGATGAGCCGGAAGACATCGTGATCGCACGCCTTATGGCTGAAAAACTGCATGATAGCATCTCAAAGCTCTCAGAGGATGAGCGGCAACTCATTTATATGCTTTTCTTCGAAGATCGCAGCGAACGGGAAACGGCCAAAAAACTCGGCATTCCGCTCATGACATTGCACAACAAGAAGGATGCAGTTTTGGCAAAACTGCTGAAATTTCTGAGAACTTGAAAAAAGTTTGGTACAACAGGGTCTCGAATACGGATAAGGGGTGAGAGGTATTTTTAGAACACTCTCATGCAGCTTGAAAAGTACATATCCAGCAACTGAAATGACATCAAGCGGACGAGCCAGAAATGGAACAGCGATGCGGAGGATGCGCGAAGACCACCTGTACAGATTTCCTGTATAAAGACGGCCCAAGAAGGTGACGAGCGGTACCCATCCATCCAAAAGCAGCTTTGGCAAGCTGCCTCGCAATGATCTTGTCCGCGGACAATGGTACTCCTGCCCAGCCACAACGGAACGTAATGGGGGCAGCTCGGAGAGATCCTCGGAGGGGTGCAGACCCGTGAGCAGCGCCAGCTGCCGTTCAGTAGCTGCCTTGGCTCCGGGAAGAAGCGTCGAACAGGAGCAAGCATCAAAATTTCAAAAGCAGGGGCGGCTCTGCGTTTTGTAGAGCCGCCCCGTGGCTAAAGGAGAACGGTATGAATCCAAACATTGATTTTTTAGGCATTTGCCAGCTTTTGAAGGCACTCCGAACGGTCGGTTTTTCTGAGAATGAAATCAAAAAGATCGCGCGGCGGATCGCGGTCGAGCTTGGTGCAAATTTCACACTTTACGCTTGATTTTTCTCCGTTTTGGTTATAGCTATTGCGCCCTTGGTGTGATAGTGTGTGTTGCTGCAGAGGGAGGTGAACAGCATGGCAAAGAAACAGACCAACGGAAATCTGGCGCTGGAACAGCAGCGCGTTATAGTCATCCCGGCGCACGATGAGATCGTCGCACGGAAGCTGCGCGTTGCAGCCTATGCCCGCGTCAGCTCCTCCAGCGAGGATCAGCTCAATTCCTATCGCGTACAGAATCAATACTATTCCGAACTGATCTCCGGCAACCCAGATTGGGAAATGGTCGATATTTATGCCGATGAGGGCATTACCGGCACGTCGGTCGAAAAGCGCGAGGATTTTCAACGCATGATGTGCGACTGCCGAAAAGGAAAGATTGACCGCATTCTGGTCAAGAGTATCTCCAGGTTCTCCCGAAATACAAAGGACTGCCTTGCAGCCGTTCGGGAACTCAAAGAGCTCGGCGTCAGCGTTCTGTTCGAAGAACAGGGCATCGACACGGCACGGGTGTCCAGTGAAATGGTCACGGCGATTATGGCATCGTTGGCACAGAAAGGCAGCGAGTCAATTTCGGGAAATGTCCAGTGGGGCTACCAGAAGCGTATGGAAAGCGGTAAGTTCAATACTTGCAAAGCGCCGTATGGCTTTACCCTGCACGAAGGAAAACTGTCCATAAAAGAAGACGAAGCGACGGTTGTTCGATTCATCTTTCAACTGTATCTAAATGGACTGAATGGATACGAAATTGCAAATACCCTGTCCCAACAGGAAATTCCTCCGGGGCGCGAAATGGGAACATGGAAGGACTCGTCGATATACTACATTTTGAAGAATGAACGATATGCTGGGAAGGCAATGGTCGGGAAAAGCTATTCAACGACTACATTTCCACATAAAAAAGTCAGAAATCAAGGTGAACGGGAAATGTACCTGCTGCCAGATAGTAATCCGCCGATTGTATCCTCGGAAGTATTTGACAGAGTACAGACACTTTTACAATCAAGAAAAAACGCGCACAATGGTTCAACGAACCAGCCGTTCAGCAGAAAACTGTACTGTGCGAATTGCGGACGGTCGCTCAAACGGAAATTTACAAATGATAAAATGTATTGGGTCTGCAATACGCATTTCCAGAATGCAGCATCATGCCCCACTCCACCATATCATACGCCAGATATAGAACAGGCTTTCTGCCGTCTGTACTACAAACTCAAGCACCACGGCGGCCCCATCTTCACACAAATGCTCTCCAATCTCCAGAAGATCCGCTACAGCCGGATGCTCTGGAGCGAGGACGTGATCTCTCTCAACAAGAAAATATCCGATGTTCTCAGTCAGGTTCAATTCCTAACCCAGCTTCAGCAAGCGGGCGGCGTTGATACTGATACTTTTATATCCTCCAACAACAAACTCAGCGAACAGCTCCGCAAGCTGAAACAGGAAAAGGCAAGGCTTCTCGATACCGACAGCGACGATCTGGCAGACCGCACCCGCGATCTCATGGACGCGCTGGAGGACGGGCCGGATTTCCTCGACAGCTTTGATACGGAGCTGTTCGATGTGCTTGTGGAAAAGATCATTGTGGACAGCAACGAGTGCCTGCGGTTTCGGCTGAAAAACGGCTTGGAGCTGACAGAGCAAATCGAAAGGACAAGACGCTGATGGGAAATCGGAAGCTGCCGTTTGGCTATCAGATGCGCATGGGTGAGATCGTCCGGAATGAACCCGAAGTAAAAGCCGTGCAGGATATTTTTCTGCAATATTCACTCGGCGCGTCGCTGAAGGAAATCGCAGAACAGATGAGCAAGACCGGCCCCAGCTACGACGAGGGCAAGTCGTGGAATAAAAACATGATTGCCCGAATCTTAGAAAATGCTAAGTACACCGGCGCAGACAGCTATCCGGAATTGGTTGACAAAAAATTATTTGAAGCAGCCGCAGAAAAGCGTCAGACCAAGCAGCGCCTGCCGGAGCGGACGCCCGCACAGAAAGCGCTCAAGCGTGTCTGCTCCAAACCGCCTACGCCGGAGATCGAACAGCAGGTCACGCACCTGCTTGGCAAGTTGGCAGAGCAGCCGGAGCACATCACAGAGCCAGAGCGAACATCAAAACCGACATATACAAATATGCACGCCGAACTGGATGACATTCTGAACACGCAGCCACTCGACGAGGCCGCTGCCAGAAGCCTGATCTGCAAGCTGGCGCAGGAGCAATACGATGCAATCGGTAACGAAGAATACGAAACTGAGCGTCTGCGGCGGCTGTTCACCGCATTTGTATGCACGGCAGAACTCAATGCGGAGCTGCTGCAAAGCACAGTATCCGCTGTGCTGGTGACGCGCCAGATGGTGCGGCTGCAGCTTAAAAACGGGCAAATCATCGGAAAGGAAGACCTTGCATGACAGACGAAAAGCCGCGTGTCATTATAATCCCACCCAAGCCGGAATTGCAGCAAACGACCACGGTCACAAAGCAGCTCCGCGTAGCAGCGTACTGCCGTGTTTCGACCAAGGAAGAAGAACAGGCCAGCAGTTACGAAGCCCAGTGCGAGTACTACACAGATAAAATCATGTCCAACAAGGAATGGACAATGGCTGGGATTTTTGCAGACGAGGGTATTACCGGCACATCCACGAAAAAGCGCACGGAGTTCCTGCGGATGATCCGTCAGTGCAAACAGAAAAAGATTGACCTCATCCTTACAAAGTCCATCCAACGATTTGCCCGCAACACGCTCGACTGCATCAATTATACGCGCATCCTCCGGCAGCTTGGCATCGGCGTCCTCTTTGAGAAAGAAAATATCAACTCCTTGCCGCCAGACAGCGAATTCATGATCACCATGTACGGCGCGATGGCGCAGTCCGAAAGCGAATCCATTTCCGGCAACATCCGGCGCGGCAAGCAGATGCACGCAAAGGTCGGAACACTGAAAATCCCTTGCTACCGGCTCTATGGATACGAAAAAGATGCAGATGGCAAATTCCGCGTCATACCAGAGCAAGCAGAAATCGTGCGCGAACTCTACAAGCGATATGAGAGCGGCGCCAGCCTGCGGAATCTGCAAGACTGGCTGGAAGAAAATCAGATCAAAACGGTTCTTGGGGAATCCAAATGGACAACGACAGCCATCAAGGGCATCCTGACGAATGAGAAGTACTGCGGCGACGTTCTGCTCCAGAAAACATTCCGGACAGATGTCATCAGCAAGAAGGTTATCAAAAACGTTGGACAGATGGCGCAATACTATATGCCTGACCACCATGAAGCCATCGTCAGCCGGGAGCAGTACAATGCAGTGAAAGCGGAAATGGCACGTCGGAGTGCCCTGCGCAGCCCGTCCAAAACGGCTGTGACAGGACGCTCCTGTTATACAAGCAAATACGCCTTATCGGACCGACTCGTCTGCGGCGAGTGCGGCACGCTCTACCGCCGATGCACATGGACCTCGCTTGGGCGAAAATATCCTGTCTGGCGCTGCACGAGCCGCCTGAACTACGGCACAAAATATTGCCACGATTCTCCGACGATCAAGGAAGAACCGCTGCAGGCAGCAATTCTGGCGGCGATCAACTCCGCCATGAGCAACAAAACGTCCCTGCTCGACCGTATCAAGAATGCGGTTTTCTTAGAGCATCTGCCAGTGCAGGGTCAGACCAAGAGTCTTGCCGACATTGAACGCCGACTGGCGCAGCTCGACGAGCAGTTCCAACAGCTTCTGGCGGAAGCCATTGATGCAGAAGATAAAGAATCCTGCAATACGCAGTTCGCAGAAATTTTGGCCGAGCAGACCACGCTTAAAAAGCAGAAAGAAGCGATCCTGCAAAGTAGCATGGATGCTGACCGCGTTTGCACCCGCATGAAGCAGGCAGAGCAAGCCGTAGAGAACGCCGCGCAGACGATCACAGAGTGGAATGAAAACGCCGTCCGGCAGATTGTAGAGCGCGTGACCGTCCTGTCCACTGATGAGATTCTGGTGCAGATCAAGGGCGGCGCGGAAATCAAGCAACGATTGGAGCGATGAAAATGATATATGCAACCGGCGATCTTCACGGAAACACTCTTCGATTCCAGCCGCGGTATTTCCCAGAGCAAGCCGAGATGACGAAGGATGACTACATGATCGTCTGCGGCGATGCAGGGCTTGTTTGGCATGGCGATAAGAGCGACGATCCTCAGCTCGACCGACTGGAAGCCTTGCCGTTCACTGTCTTGTTCCTGGACGGCAATCATGAAAACTTCGATGCGCTGAACGAATATCCCGTGGAGGAATGGCACGACGGAAAGGTGCATAGAATTCGCCCGCACGTCATTCACCTGATGCGCGGTCAAGCGTTCGAGCTGCAAGGTCACACATTCTTCATAATGGGCGGCGCGCAGAGCCATGACATTGCAGACGGCATTCTGGACATGGACAGCCCGGATTTTTACGAGAGGTATGACTCCCTGTGCCGCAATCACAGTCAGTTCCACATCAACCACATTTCATGGTGGGAGGAAGAAATGCCGTCCGATGAAGAATATGCGGAAGCCCGGCAGACGCTGGAACGGCTGGGCTGGAAAGTTGATTACGTTATCACACACTGCGCACCGACAGCAATTCAGCAGAAAATCAACGCCGATTTCAAGCCGGACAAGCTGACAGATTTTCTGGAAGAAATCCGATGCCGCAGCCAATTCCACTACTGGCTGTTTGGGCACTACCACGACAACCGGATCATTGATGAAAAGTACGTTCTGCTCTATGAGCAGATGGTGCGCGTATTATAAAAAATACACGCAGACACATTTTTACTCTCGACGAAAATCGCCGTATCCAGTATAATGAATATAACATATGAGACCATATTTAAGAAGCCGCACAGATAGAGGAGAAATATATGCCCGCACAAAAGAAATTCAGGGACAGTATTCATGCCAAAGGAACGGAGATCACGGTTCTTTCTACCGGCGATAGCAACGACTATATTTCACTGACGGATATTGCACGGTACAAAAGCGATGCGCCGGATGACGTGATAAAAAACTGGATGCGCAACCGTGATACAATCGAATTCCTCGGTCTATGGGAGCAGCTCAATAACCCGGATTTCAAACCCGTCGAATTCGACGGGTTTAGAACGCAGGCCGGCTCGAATGCGTTTACCATGTCTCCAAAGAAATGGGTTGAGGCGACCGGGGCCATCGGGATCGTTTCAAAAGCGGGGCGCTATGGTGGAACATTTGCACAAAAGGATATTGCGTTTGAATTTGCTTCGTGGATCTCGGCTGAATTCAAGCTGTATATCATCAAGGATTATCAGCGGCTGAAAAACGATGAGAACAGCCGTCTCGCGCTGGGCTGGAACCTCAACCGGACGCTGGCAAAGATCAATTACCGGGTACACACCGACGCGATCAAAGATATGCTGATCCCGCCGGACGTGACGCCGCAGCGGCAGAGTTATACATACGCCAACGAAGCGGATGTGCTGAACGTTGCGCTGTTTGGAATCACGGCAAAAGAATGGCGGCAGGCGCATCCGGACTCCAAGGGCAATATCCGGGATGAAGCAAGCCTGCAGCAATTGATCGTGCTTGCAAATATGGAAAGCATCAACGCCGAACTGATTCGCCAGGGCGTACCGCAAAGCGAACGGCTCCTGCGGTTAAATGCCAGTGCCAAACAGATGATGCAGTCGCTCACGAACGACCATCGAATCGAGGCATTCAAGGAATACGGCACACTGCCGCATGAGTCTGAATAAGAAGTCAGACAGGAAAAGAAACAGAGCGAAGAAACGACATTGACGCCGTTTTTTCGCTCTGTCTGTTTACTGATTATAAAATGGCGCTTGCCGTCATCGGGAGATATTCAAAAGCGCTGTTGTCCGTGCATTGATACCCATAAGCTCCCGCTGGATCTGCCGGTTCGCCTGACACATGGGCATCAGAAAATTCACAGCCTTTCGGATCTGCTGAAGGTCAGAAGAAGTGAGGGCGTTTTGATGCAGATGCTCCAAAACACGGCTATAAGCGTCCTTCAAGGATGCGGACACGGCAGGCTGAAAGAAATAAGTTGAGATCAGGCCGCCGATCAGGGCGGCTTCATTATCGGTGTACTGCATGACTGCTCTCCCTTCGCAAGAATCAAACGAACGGGATGATCATACCACAAAATGTTGTAGCAGGCTATTCGCAAAACGACGAAATATACGATGCGCGTCAGCGCGGAAAGGAGAAGCCATGAACGTCAGAAAACCTGTGGATTACGGCACAATGCATCGGGAATTGACCGCAATTCTTGCGCAGAATCTTCCGCAGATGGAAGAAGTGTATGCCATCGGCAAGGTCATTAACCAGCGCCCAGAGAAGGGCGCGGCAGTCGCAGCCGCAGAGTTCATGCAGGCGAATTTCCCTGACCACACAGGCTTTTCCCCGCGCAATGTGCGCCGGATGCGCGATTTTTATAGGACTTATGAAAATGACCAAACACTCCTCCGGCTGGCGATGAAAATTGGCTGGACGCTGAACGTGGTGATCATGGAAGCGGAGCTGACAAGAGATGCACGCAAGTGGTATCTGGAACAGGCACAGGGGCAGCATTGGTCAAAAAAAGAACTGGTTGAAATGATTAGAAGGAAAGCGTCTAGGGATGAGGTAAATGGTAAATATGAAAAGGCACAAAAAAGCATGGTATATAGAAGAATAGTGGCCGACACCACCCCTAGCCCCCAAGGTTGTGTTATCGGGTGCGCCTTGCGAGTTGTAATTTTTTGTGATATAATGACGAAAAATTCACTTTGTGCTGGAGGTATCCCAGTGGATACAATCAAAGAGAAACTGCTAACAAGGATAGATGAGCGATTATTTGAATACAAAACCATACCATTAGTTATACTCGTGCTTTCCATTGCATATGTTGCTAAGGCGTGGAATGTTGAAGTGGAAGCAAATGCATCGGGGGAGATGGTACATCTGCGCTGGGTGCCGTGGTTAGCAGCACTTTTATCTGTAGCCCTGATAGGGTATGTCATAGCTTGCATAGCGCATAATAGGCTCCCAAGGGCAAAACGAAATACGGTTGCAGCACTATTCGTAATAGATGCGGAGAGTGCAAAATTATATAATGATGTGCGGTATAAATTAGCAGAGGCTTTTTCTGAAATTCAATCTCCGACAAAGATTGCTTTCTCCGCTGTATGCATTCAGGCAGAACGTCTTAGAAAGTATAATCTTCAAAAGGTCGACGACGCGATTGAAGTGTTACAAAAGTGCCAGTGTGAATTTCTTATCAGAGTTCGATATACTGTAGATGATATTAATAATGCTGAGGATTTTTCTTTGGCGATAAATTATGGAGCCGTACATCCTCGATTTGCCAAAAGCGTCGAACGCGTATTTGCATATGATTTGAGTTCGTTGTGCGAATCTGTTCGAAGGATGCGCTTTACAAGGGCGGAAATTATTGATACGTTCGAATTTACTGCACAGGCTCTGCAGTATACCTGTCGTTACCTGCTTGGGTTTATTTGTCTTCTGATTGAGGATAATGAAAACGCACGGATTTTACTAACTGAATTGAGGCAAGAATTATATAGGAAAGGTCTTTCTGACGACTTTTCAACTATGTTAGCAAGAATGACAAATCAAAGACTATACGCGGTATATTCGCAAGCAGCTACGATAGAGAATGATAAATTCCGCGAAAATCAGGATCACTCGCATTTGGTAAGGTTTAAGCATAATCTGGATTTGGCAAATGAAATAATTTCAGACACCTTCTTTTACAATATCAATATGGCATATTATTATGTGATTGAAGAAAAGGACGGAAAAAGAGCAAAAGCCTGTATTGATAAATGCAGACAATCGAAGGAACAAAAGATTTGGTTATATAGTGATGCCTTTTTAAGCGCATATTTTGGAAATGCACCGCAGACAATATATTCAAAATACAAGAAAGCATTTGCAATCGAGTACGACCTGAATAGACTGGCTGAGTATATTGAAATGGTATTGGAAAAGGAGAAAACGAAGACACGACTTTACTTCGCGCTCGGCTTGCTTTATGAAAAAATCGGTGATCCTATAAAAATGAAGAAAAATTTTGCTAATTATTTAGAATTTGAAACTGATCTTGACGATAAGACAAAGAATCAAGTGGAGCAAAAAATGGGAACAAATTGTGAACTAGACTGCAAGCATGACTGTAGCAAGTGCGACGCCGAAAGGCTAATATAATATAAAACAATTGAATGCTCTGGTTTGAGGAACTTTTTCATTTGCATGAAATGCTTTTAACCATGCAGTGAAATTCTTGTTTCAAAATCGCGGTTCTAATGCCGCGATATAATCATGGTTCTCAGTTTTTGGAATTGAACAAATAGGATACTCTTGATGCTTCTTTGCGCACCGTTATTCTGAAAACACGAATTTCGGCGTTCATCTATAGTTGAATGAGTCCCGCTTTTCGAACTATTTTATCGAAAAGTGGGACTTGTCATATCCGAGAAGCCTTGCAATATGGGGCTTTCCGCTTTTTCATGTCAAGGCACCGATTCTCCAAAACGCTCCAAACGCAAAACTAATATTTTTATGCATGGCGGCTATTTAGACACTACTTTCCGATAAAGCAGGCTTGTATGCGTCCTCAAAAGCCTGCGGCGTCTTGTAGTTCAGCGTCTGGTGGGGGCGCACCTCATTGTAGAACCAAATATACTCCTCCACGCTCCTACGAAAATGTTGTTCGGAGGTGTAGTCTTTTCGGTAAGCCTCCTCCCGTTTGAAGGAGGAAAAGAAAGTCTCAGCCACGGCGTTATCCAGTGGCCTGGCCGTTGCAGAGAAAGATTGCTTTACACCGTACTGTTGAAACAGACCGGTCAGCGTTTTTGAAACATACTGGCTACCCCTGTCACTGTGAAAGGTCAGGTTCTGCGGTCTCCCTCGCTCCTGATAAGTGGTTTTGAAGGTTGCGGTGACCAGATGTGTACTCATATGCTTTGATCCCCGCCAGCCGATAACCTTGCGGGAGTATAGATCCAGAATGATACAGAGACAGACCCAGTAGCTTTTGACCTTGAAGTATGTAATATCGCTGACCCATATCTGATTTGGATGCTCTGCCGAAAACTCCCGTTTCAGCAGATTTTGTTTTGCATATTGTTGCTTGCGCTTGAACTGCTTTTTTGCATCTGTCCGGATACTGCATAGGCCTAACTCCTGCATAATGGCGGAAATGCGCTTTTTACCAACACGAATGCCGCTCTCAGCTAAAACGATGCGTATCTTTTCCGCGCCAAAGCGCTGCTCACTGTCATCAAATACCTGCTTGACCTTCAGCATGAGCTGAGCTTGTTCCTCTTGGTATTGGCTTCTGTCCGCCTTACGGAAGACGTGGTTGTAGAAGGTCCCCCTTGCCACATCAAGAGCGTCACACAGCTCATGGACACTGAAAGGATTGCCCGGTCGATGATAGAGTTCCTCAAGAGTGGCAAGCTTTTTCTGCAAGGGTATATTCGACAGATACTCGGTCTGGCGAATGATCTCCATATGATGCTCCAGCTTTTGCAGGTGGCGGGAGATGGCATCGAATTCAGCAGGCGTGTAAGTATGGTTGGGCGTTTTGATCGAGCAGTATTCTTTGCGCCATTGGTACAGGGTGCTTTGCGAGATGTGCAACTCTTGACTCAGCGCTTTGATTGACTCGCCCTTTTCATAACGGCGGATGGTTTTGACTTTGAGTTCAGTTGAATAGGTGATTGGCATAGCCTCAGCTCCTTTGTCGGTGTTGAGGCTATTGTAGCAAAGCGTTGCCAAGAGCAATAGCTTGCAGTATAATAAAACATATCAAACATTTTTCTTACTACACCACATAGATAAAGAAGGTGAATGTGTTTATGGGCAACGATGAACTGCTCAACTATATCAGCATGTTCAGAGAAAAAGCCGAGCAAGGAAAATTGGTTATTTTTGTAGGTGCGGGAGTGTCTTGCAATGTAGACGGAATGCCCAGTTGGAATGCCTTGATTCAAAATATGGCAAAGGCGATTGATTATTCGAGGTGTGATACTTGCAGACATAGATTAGAAAGCTGTGAAAACACCTGCTTATTGAAAGATGATTTTTCGACAGATGAACTTCTAAAGGTACCGCAGCATGTGTTTAACAAGGATCAAGAATTATACTATCGTATATTAAACGAAAGCATTCCCGCTGTGACGGCAGATGCACCTTTGTCGTCAGCGATTTTTGATATCAATCCGGCACATATTATCACCACGAATTATGACCAGTTGCTTGAATCCTCGAAAAATATATTTTGTGAGCAATATCAGGTGATTGTTTACGATAAGGATTTGCTGAATGCGGACAAAGGAAAGTACATCATTAAAATGCACGGGGATCTTTCCGATGCTTCCAGCATTGTCCTAAAAGAGCAAGACTACTTAGACTATTCGCAAAAACACGTATTAATTGAACTCTTCATCAAATCGTTGCTGACGGACCATATTGTGTTGTTTTTGGGATATTCGTTAAATGATTATAACATCAAGCTTATTCTCAGTTGGCTAAACTATATGCGTTCACAAAACGGAGCATTTGATGTGGACAGAAGAGTTGGCTACCTGATTCTGGATCAGGAGATTGTTGATGATACTCAGCTTTCTTATTTTAGTAGCAATAATATCGAAGTAATCAATATTAACTCCATGCCGCTGATTCAGGAGATCCCAGCGGATCTATCCAATGAAATTGGAAAGCGTCTATATAGTTTTCTGCGTGTGATTGCCAATCCTGCATTAGAGGAGAATTTATCTACAATAGAAAATGCCGTAAAATTTATGTCTCGTTTCAGCTTTGTCAGCTATGAGCAAGTTCTAAAGCTGCTTTATGTGAAAAGATATGAGATTACGGACCGGGAATTACGTCTTTTTTCTGAAAACGATTATGCAAGATTAATAGCATTTATGGAGTCTGGGGACGAAGGTGCAACTGATTTAAGACAACTTTTTCTAAATGCTGGAATCGTATCCATACAGTGCATTTACGAGCATAAAGTCATGCGCTTTCGTATAGGAGAGCTGTCTGATAACGCTTTGCTGAAAAGTGAAATTTTTAATCTCTATATTCTGAATAAATATGATGAGATCAAAGCATTGCTCAACAGCGAGCATATAGATTTAGAAACAAATGAAATGCTTTTTTACAAAAGCATTGTGGATGGTTTTAGTGAAATATTAAAATTCCACGAAGAAATAGACTACTCTGGGTTCCCTATAGACCAGAAAGTTGCTTATCTGCATAATTCCGCTGTACTTGAGGCAATCCAGACATACTTTTGGGGCTTTGATTCTGCCAAAGTCAAACAATTTGTTCAAAATATCGCTGCAAGCAAGGAAAGAGAGGTGTTCTCTGGATATCTTGACATTTATAGTGGTAATACTAAAAAGAGACTTTCGATGTACGAAGCCTTAGAAAAGCTAAAGAAAGATGTTGGGGACAGAAATACCATTCATTTTGGCGGAACATCGTGTGCAAGGCTTTATGAAATAAAACGGCTTGCTATAACACAATACTTTTTTTACTATAACAACCACATTCTGTATCAAGGCTTTAGAGATTTAAAAGATTTTTTCAAACCATATATCGAAGCCATAATATGCACAAATAGTGATGCGGCCCAAAAAACTACTCTTTTGGGAGATATGGAATTTGCAAACGAAAAGTATGCCGTAGAATACATTGATCTGGATATTATGGCAAAGTTTATTTCGACAAAAGATTTGAGTGCGCTTGTAAGGTCATATAATGTAAAACAATTGAATACGGGCGTACAGGAAGTTGCATTCCTTGCAGAGTGCTTTAAGAATCTTTGTCATTCTATTGTGACTGCAAAGACTTATGGATTATTGCAATCGTCGTTTTCTGCGCTTTCCAATATAGTACTATTACTGAACTTGGTTGTCTTAGATGAGAATAGCAAAGAGATAATTGCAGCATCGGTAGAAGCGTTACTCAGTGATAAGATTATTACTCCAATCTTCTTTTCTATAGGTTGGCCGGACTTTAGGCAAAGCTTGAGAGAGCTTTCAAAGCTTTGCAGCTTATTAGCATTTCCCCATAATTTTGAGTTTGTTCATCAAATAGTGGGCGGAGAAAAATTCTTTGAGTATGCGGTGAATGTGCATTTCAACAGTCTTCGTCATCTCATTGAGCAATTCATATCAAAGGATGAGGCAACTACAGATAAGATTCAGGCTATCATTGATACTACAGAGGATTTCCATAAGAAAGTCATATTATTGAGGTTGTTTTATCAGCAGATTACCGGTGATACGGTTCAACAGAAGTATAAATACATTTTATCCGATAACTTTGTACAACTGCCAATAGAGGCAATCTACGACTTTATATTCTCTGGATGGTTGACCCCAGATCAGAATTCAATCAAGGAATTTCTAAATGGAGTAATAGAGCTTAGCAGAAAAGAAGTCACAGGTGTGCACTCATACCCCAATCCGGTTGAGAGTAGATTGGAATGCGTCTATCTTCTCTATATAAACGATATGATATCTGATATAAGTGCTTTAAAAGAACTGTCTGAGGGAAGACCGCATTTGCAGTTCCTATTAGATTCGGAGAGTTTTGACTACTCTCAAGTAGACTTTTCCAATTATATGTGGGAAAACTTTGCTCGTCATGAAAAGTACATGAGTTGTTTTATTGCCCACAAAGATGCTATTATACCGATAATTCAAAACCGAATTAAATCGGAAGAGGCAAGTGAGACCGAAAAAAGAATCCTATACGGTTTTCTGCTTAGCGGCAATGAAATTTGGAAAATATAAGCGTTTTATATGCCTATATGAAGAATATGCGGATGTAATGGTGTGATATCTATAGTGTTTCGCTATTACAAGAAGAAAAGACACGCAGATGCGTGTCTTTTCTTCTTGGTGGAGAGCGGTCTGCTGCGCAGACCGTGCCGCCTGCGGGCGGGAATTGAACGTGAAAGAAACCCCTGATAGGTTTCTTTCACACTATCTTCCTTTCCGAAAACGTGGATATCCGCGTTCATCTATAGTGTAGTGAAAACACAATCCCTTGAAAACGCTGTGTTTTCAAGGGATTTTCCTTTTTCCCTGAAAAAAGTCAGACCGCTTGCGTTCTTTGCGATTTTTGAAGAAAGCAGGCGGTCTGACTTTTTATGAAAATTACGATGAAACAGGCAGGAGCAAATCTGTCCATAAAAGAGGCATTCAAAGATTTCGTGGTCGCCCAAACTGCAAAGGGCGTTTCGGACAAAACAGTCGAAACCTACCACGCACATTTCCGGTCGATTGGAAAGCATCTGGATACAAGCCTGACGTTCGATGTGCTAAAGCAAACAGACCTTGACAGAATGGTTGTCTCAATGCGGCAGAGCGGTCTGGCGCACAACTCCATCAGCAGCTATCTGCGGGTGTTCCGCACCTTCCTGAATTGGTGTGCCGGGCAGGGCTATACGGCACTGAATGTTCCAAACTATAAACAGGTCGAAACAGTCAAGGAAACCTATACGGACGAAGAACTGCTGCGGCTGCTGAAAAAGCCTGCGGCAAGCTGTAATTTCTGCGAATATCGCAACTGGGTCATTGTCAATTTCCTGCTGAACTGTGGTTGCCGCGCCGCAACTGTCCGGAACATTCTGATTGAAGATGTTTTTCTTGCGGACAGTCAGATTATATTCCGGCACACAAAGACGCATAAGGTTCAGGTCGTTCCGCTGTGCAGTCAGATGGTAAATATTCTGCGGGCGTATATGAAAATTCGCGGAGGCAAGCAGACGGACTATTTATTCTGTGATGAATACGGCAGAATGCTGACGGAAAATGCTCTGCGTCTTGCGATTACGCACTACAATCACAGCAGAGGGGTCGAAAAAACGTCGATTCATACTAAAGCCTAATTAAAACAATTGATTATCCAACTACGCCGTGTAATGCTCTTTATCGTATCAGAGGTCAAGGTGCAAATGGTATCGCAAAGCCGATCTACTACCTTCTCCAAAGAAGCAAACACTTCATTGCGGAAGCCCGTGATTCGAAGTTCTTTCCATATCTGCTCGATGGGATTCATCTCAGGCGTATACGGTGGAATGTAAAACAACTCTATGTTTTCCGGGATATGAAGCTTGTTAGACTTGTGCCATGCTGCACCATCACAACACAGCAGGATCAGATCATCCGGGTATTGCTTGGACAGTTCCTCAAGAAATATGTTCATACAAGTAGAATTACAATACGGCATAACAAGAAAACAGGAGCTTCCCGTTACTGGTTCAACAGCTCCGTATGCATACCGATATTCGCGAATGTGATGGCAAGGTACCGATGGACGAATGCCCTTTTCACACCAGCAGTATTTGGGCTTATTGATTCGTCCGAATCCTGCTTCATCCTGGAACATAAGTCGTACTTCTTGATGTGGATGACCAGAATTGTTTACATAATCCTTTAGTTCGCCGATTCGCTTGTTAATTTTTTTGAGGTCTCGATGACCTCATCACTGGCTTTCTTCGGATGCTTGCTCCTTGGCATGACTTTCCTCCAACCGTGGCGGTGGAGGACGTAATAGATCTGTGATGTCCCTATGGAATGGCCTACAGCTTCCCGATATGCAGTCTCAATATCATGCACCGATACCGTTTTTCCTGCATTTGAAGCCTGACGAAACGGCTCCAGGAGCGCTTCCTCTTCTGCATAACTCAGGTTCCGGTGGTTTCCGTGATAGTGGCTTTCTGTGATACTTGCAAGACCGTTGGCTTTATATCGGGAAACCAGCACGGTAATATATTGCGTGTGGAAGCCGGTTTTTTCACGAATTTCTTTGTTCTGCTTCCCTTCTGCTCGCATCTCAAGTGCTGCCAGTCTTTTTTCAACATTCTTGTCTCGATTCTTTTTCCTCGCAGCCTTGATTTCCTGCGTTTCCTCAAGCGTGAAAGTGTATCTTTTCATTTCTCATCACCATGTTCATTATACAACAACGGCGTCAAATTATCAACCTTTTTAAAAAGATATTAGTATCAGGCACAATGGGACAGAGTGCAGGAGCTGCGCAAAAACAAGCGCCGCCCCGCGAAAGCGGAACGGCAGGGACTGTTCTCCGGGCTGCTGTATTGCGCGGACTGCGGCGGCAAGCTCCACTTTGCTACCTGCAAGAGCTTTGAGGGCAAACAGGATCACTACGTCTGCTCCAAATATAAAAGCGGACGCGGCGATTGCTCGGCGCATTATATCCGTGAGGATGTGCTGCGGGAGCTGGTGCTGGAACGGATTCAGGCGGTCAACGAGTATATCCGCGACGACGTGGAGGGCTTTCAGGAGGAATGGCTGCATTACCGCCGCGCCGATCAGGAACGGGACATCCGGGAAGATCAGAAGCGCGTGGAGCAGGCAAGAAAACGCCTTGCCAATCTTGATGTGGTCATGTCCCGGCTCTATGAGGACTATGCGCTCGGTGAGATCAGCAAAGAAAAGTATAAGAAAATGACGGCTGATTATGAAGCGGAGCAGGAACGGTTAAAGCTCGAAATTGAAACAACGGAAGAATGGGTTGAACAGCGGCAGGCGATGGGCGACGATCTGGACGCTTTCATTGCGCTGACGAAAAAGTATGTGGATGTCACAGAGCTGACGCAGACGATTGTCAACGAGTATATCAAGAAGATCATCATCCACGCACCAGACAAGTCTGACGGTAAGCGCAGACAGAAGGTGGAGATCATCTTCAACTTCGTAGACGAGGTGGAAATCCCCGTACTGGCAGAACCCATGATCGCAGAATCTACCATTGGACGCAGAAAAACGGCGTGACCTTCACGGCCACACCGTTCTCTGCCCGAACCGCAAGACTTATAGTTCCTTACGACTGTTAAGCCTTGCTACGCAAGGCTTTCTGCCCGTGCGGCGAGCACCGCTGTGTTTGAGGCTTGCTTCACACGCAAGAGGTCGACGGTTCGAGTCCGCCAGTCTCCACCATCAAGCTGAACCAAAAAGATATCAGCGCGAAAAGCCTAGAAGTTTCAACGACTTCTGGGCTTTTTTGCA
>OOCB01001220.1_pt1 | contig 35566 bp, 62 predicted proteins | sample 1671351 | NCBI WGS metagenome assembly OOCB01 (sample SAMN06348148, study PRJEB24527) | human gut metagenome | biome: human gut; feature: ankylosing spondylitis patient; material: feces | host: Homo sapiens | place: China | collected 2015-10 | reverse complement strand
GAGCCGTGCCGGAGCCGTCCGCATACTCGTCATGATTCTTGCCGATGATATCGACCTGATAGGCCGTCCCGCCGATGTTCATGGTCTTGCTGTCGCCCACGGCCCAGCTGTCCGGGGCGATCCCGGTCCTGCACACCGCGATGATCTCTTCCCATGTATTGTCGGCAAAGCTGTCGAGATACAGGGGCATTTTCATGCTCTGCGTACCGATCACGATGCTCTGCGCGGCATTCACCCCGTTTTTCGCCGACGTAACGCTCCACGCGCCCGCCTCCGGCAGCTCCAGCGTGCACACTCCGTCTGTCCCGGCAGTTCCCGTGACCGTTTTGGAGCCCTTCACTGCCGTGACTGCCGCCCCGGCAGAGGTGGTCACGACCAGCTTCGGCGTGATGCCGGTCTGAATCGTACCGACTGCTGCGGCAAGCCCTTCGATGGTCTGTGCCGCAGGGGCTGTGCCGCCTTTGGCCTCCACTGCGTCATACGCCGCGCCGACTGCCGTGATAATGCGGTCGATCTCGGTCTGTACGCTCATGTCTGTTCCTCCTTTAGATCGCGGCGAGGGCGTTTTCGATGTCGTCCGTCAGGCTGACTGTGCCGCCAGAGGTATAGCCTGCGGGGATGTCTACGCTGGTCTGCGTGAGGCCGTCGATGGTCTTCGAGATCGCGCCGTTGTTGGCCATGGTGCCCTCGGCCTTGCTGCCGTCGGCCAGCACGATAAATTTGCCGTCCAGCACGTCAGCCGCTCCGGCAGTCACGCCGGAAACGTCCTTGTATTTGTCTGGAATCGCGCCGACCGTGACCTTGCCGAGTACTTTGCCCTTTGTGGGCGTAATGTCCTGCGCGGCCTCGGCAGGCGTGGCGGACTTGGTTTCCAGCACGACGGATACCTTGCCCGCGCCGGAGTGCTTGCCCGCCGGGACGGTGTATTCCTGATTGCCGGCCGTCGCGTCCAGGACCTTTTCGACCGCGCCGTTGTCCGGCATGGTGCCAGCCTGCGTTACGCCGTCTGCATCGATAAAGACTTTATTCGCCAGCACGTCAGCGGGCGCGGCGGTCGTGGCGGAGACGTCCTGATAGTTTTCCGGGATCGCGCCGACGGTCACACCGGACAGACCGTAATAGCCCTGATCGGGCGTGACGGCCTGCTGCTCCTTCGTCGGCGTTACCGACTTGGCTTGCAGCTGGTAGTTGCCGCCGCCTCCGACGCCCTTTACGGTGCCGGTTCCGTCGTGATAGCCCTTCGGGACGGTGTAGCTCTCGCCCTCCTTGACCTGCGCGTCGACCGCGCCGTTATTCTTGATGGCGGCAGCCTTGTCGGCCAGCGTGGGGAGCTTGTCCGTGCTCGCGGCGAGTCCGAGGCCGACGAGCCAGGTGCGCAGCTTGTTCCGCGCGGTCTGTAATCTTGTAATTTCAGTCTGTGTGCTCATAAAATCCTCTCCTTAAATCGTCGCCAGCAGGGCGTTGATGTTGCCGACCTCCGCATACACGGCGGCGGAGGTGACAGGCTTGGTGTTGTCCTTTTCGACTGCGTCCGCCGTATCGACGGACAGGGTGTTGGTTTCCGCGTCCAGCTTCAGGCCGGAGCCGATGTTGTAGCCGCCGGAGCCGCCGTCAGCACGCACGGAAACGTTAAAGGAAACGTCGATCGGATCGCGGTTCTTGAGTTCAAATTCAATGCCGCCCATCACAACACCGCCTTTGAAAGCGCGTGCGCAACGTCGATCTGCTTGATCTCCGAGCCAATCACGTCACCGCTCTTGAATTTCACGCGCACCTGCATCTGACAGAGCTTCGGGAGTCGAAAGGTCTCCTGCTGGGTGAGGGGAAACAGAAACTTTCCATCCTCGTATCCGATCTCTCCCGGATAGCTCTTTTGCAGATAAAGCAGAGAAATTTCCACCTTTTCAACGCTTGCAGCGTCCAGCGGCTGCCCTTTATTCTTGATGGTAACACTAAGGTTATACGAATCTCCCTGTACCAAATGCCGCACCTCCGTTCTATGTGCCGATAATCTTGCATTCTGCCGCCGCGATTCCGCTGAGGCGAATGTCCATACTGGTGATCGTGCCGGTGATCTTCGTGCCCCACGGCGTTGTGGTCTGCACGTAATCGCCGGGGGCCTCTTTGTCCATGACGATGCGGACGCTGTGTGTCTGGCGGCGCATATAGTAATCATAAATGTGCTGCGCAATGGCGGCTACGTTTTCGCTGTTTACCAACGTCGCATCGCGCACCTCAATGACGTTCGGCTTGGTCTGCGTGGTGGCGTTTGGATTGGCCTTGGACGTGACCGACGTCGTGTGATAGTAAGTCGTACCGCCGACCTCCACGCTCTCTCCGCTTCCGGACGTCGAATAGTTGTGTGCCGTCACACGGATCTCCGTGACCACTGCCGCCGTTTCCACGCTGCCGCCCGTGTATGTCCGGTCAAGTGGGATCGTGGCAGGAGAGGCCGCTGTGAGCCTCCTGACGCGCACGCCACGCGACGCGCTTGTATCAATGGTCGCACGAAGCGCGAAAACGATCTGTTGCAGCGCTTCTCGTTTCGTGCAGTCCGGGATATAGCCAGTTACGGTCTCGTCTTCCAGCGCAGGGTCGAAGTCCAGCGTGAAGTGCGCGCCGAGAATCGAGGCTATCAGCTCCTTCGCGTTTTTGCTGCTGTAGACCGCCGCCGCGAATGGCTCGTCGTCCAGAATGCCGAGCGCGTCCTGGCAGGATACATCATAGAGTCGTTCGCTCGACCGGGACGAGCTTTTGATGTAAAAGACGCCGATCAGCTTTGCACCGTCGTAGGCGCTGACGGGCTGCTTTTCCTGAAAAATGAAGTCGATGTTGTCCGAATTGTCGAGCGTGAAATCCAGCGTATTGATCTCCACGTCGTCGGAGATCACGCTGACGCCCTCGGTGACGTTGACGCTGCGCAGATCCTCCCGCTCGAATTCCCGGACGATGCCGAAGAATATCTGCCGGAGCTTCGCATAGCGGTGCGGCAGGCTCGTCTTTTTCAGCTCAATCACGAGCTTGTTGTAGCCCGTGACGGGCTTGGCGCAGAAATATTTCTGGCCGTCCGGCGTGAAGTCCTGCGACGCGACGATTGTCTCGCCGTTGTACCACGTCATGGTCAGGGCGCTGCAATAGTCGCCGGTGCCACCGTCAAAATAGAGGTAAATCCCGGAGCTTGCAAACGTGCCGTCCAGCGTGATAGTCAGCGTCGGGGCTGCGTCAAAGGTACAGTCTGCCCCGCTCGGAGCCGAAGACCAAAACGAAGCGATCTCATTTGTCCGTATCGGTCGCGCGCCGTCCAGCGTCCATTGGTTCAGCTCGTTCGTCGCGACGGTCACCGGCTCCGTGCCGTATGTCAGCAGGGATAGGTCGGAGAACAGCTGCGCGGCGGTGCTCGCCACGCTGGCCGCCTCCGCCGCGCCTACCGCGACGTCCTCATAGATCACACGTACACTCATACCGGCGTCCTCTTGGGCTTCATGGCGATAAAGTTGATCGTCAGATTGCCCCAGTCGTTGCGCCCGTCGTAGCTTCCGGCAAGCTCATCGTCGCCGTTTGCCACATAGGCGTCAAAGGTCATGGTTCCCTGCGCGTATGGGACAGTCAGCACGTGACTGTCGACCGGTGCGGAAATGCTCTCGTAAAAATCGTCGTATTCCTCCGGGTCGGAGGATACGGGGTCGATTTCGAGGCTGTAGTTGTAATACGTGCCGATGATATCGCGGGTCATCGCGCCGGTCATAACGCGCCCGGCGTTGTCGCCGTCGAGGACAGAGAACGACCGCTTGCAGCTTACGACGTGCAGATTGTAATACGCCTTGCCGTCAAGGCTCAGGGCGCTTCTCATGTCTTCACCCCCGCAAGGCGGACGCCGACACGCTGCGTCTCCTCGTTGTTCAGCTGGTAGATCGCACGGCCCAGCTCCCGGCGGTCAAGCTGGAAGATGACGGTCATCTGCCGTCCTCCCGCGCCGCCGGTCTCGTTCATGGCCTGCTTGAACGCCTGCACCATTGTGGCAAGCGGCGTTTCGATATTCGTTCCGCTTTTCTGGTCTCCCAGCACAGCCATAAACTCCCGGTTCGGGGGAATGACCGCGCCGGAGGCGAGACGGGGGAGCGCTACGCGCGATACCGGCGTAATATTGATGCCGAAGGACTTTCCACCGATGAGTGGAACCCATTCCGGCATGTTGAATTGGATCTTATTCAGTGCTGAGATCAGAAGATTGATGCCGTCAATGATAAAATTGATTGCCCCTTCTACCGTACCGACGATGAGATTCCAGATACCTTTCAGGATATCGAGGACGCCATTCCAGGCTTTTTTCCAGTCGCCGGTGAATACGCCGGTCAGGAAGGTAATAAGGCCGCTGAGGATCTTTTTCCATGCGTTGTACTGGTCGGAGAACAGCTTTCCAATCGTTTCAAAAATCGCAGCGAGTGCCGGGTTCTTGCCCTGCAGCCATGTAATAAATGCGCTCCATGCATCCTTGATGGAGTTTACAATCGCGCTCCACGTCTGCTTAAGCCCTTCCCAAATTTGTTTCGCGCCTTCTGCGGCAAGCTTTAAGTCTCCCGTAAACACGCCCTTGAAGAACTTCCCGAATCCGTCTATGATTTTTTTCAGCCCTTGAATCAGCTCTTCCCCGTGCCCGGTAAAGGAAACAAGTGCCACCAAAGCGGCAACAAACCCGGCAATCAGGAGCGGAATCCAGCTGCCCGTCAGGATTCCGATCCCGATACCGGCGGCGAGCAGCCCGGCGATAATAGTCAGCGTGTTTTCCAGTGTGAATCCGTTGTTGATTACGTCCTTGATGCCAACAACGAGCATTGCAAGACCGCCTACCACAAGGGCGATGCCTGCCGCTATCGGCCCGAATGCGAGCGCAAGCCCGCCCGCGAGGGCCGCGAGCCCAGCAATCATGCCGAGAAAATTAGTCAAGTCGACACCGTTGTTCCATGCGTCCAGCCAGAAATAGACAAGCGCAAACGCGCCTGCGGCCGCAAGTGCGATGCCGCCGATCTTGCTTAAGCTGTCTGTAAACATGCTGGCGATCTTCCACGCGAGCAGTCCGGCCGCGATCGCGCCGACAATGCCGAGGATGTCGTTCAGCTTATCTTCGGCAAGATCCAGATTCGAGAAATCCGGCGTGATCCCGCTCGAGTCGGCAGCGCCGCCAACCCCGCCTCCGCCGCCGGACGCCTGATTGCTGGTGATCTGGTTGATCTCGTCAAATCCGGCCATGCTTTTGCTTGCGTCTTCTGCGGCAGCGCCTACCCCTTCAAGGGCTTCTTTTTCGGCATTCAGGCCTTTCGCCGCCGAAACCTGCGCGCCCCAGCTCTTCCCGGAAAGCATTCCGAAAAACTTTGCGATTGCCGTCACGACCTGTGCCAGAATGTTGACCAGCTTTACAAAAACCGGGATCACGACTTCAAGGATCGGCTGTGCAAGCGTCAGAAGAGCTGCTTTCAGTTGCGCGATAGATGCACGGGCCGCCTCATTCTGCATGATCGTCTCGCTAAGCCAGCTGCGCAGCTGGGAAAGGCCGCGGGACAGGACAGTAAAGACCAGCGCGCTCCTCAGTACCCCGCTTAATCTTCTCCCGAATTTATTCATGCTTTTTTCGACGCGCGCCGACGCTTCGGCCATGCGGGCCGAGGCTCCGCTTGCGTCTGTGATCTGCTGTACCAGCTCTCCGGCTTTAGCCTTTGCAGCGTCAAGCGCATCAGTCTGGGTTATCACCTTGTCGGTGATCTTTGCATATTGACTCCCAAGCTTTTCCGCCGTTTTGTTTTGCTGCACCAGCAGCTGTTCCTGCTCTTTGATCTGCGCAGCAACCTCCGCCTGTCGAGAATAAGCGTCTATGTACTCCGCTGGATTAGCCGAAGCGCTTCCGGACGTGATGCCCTTTAGACGGTCTGCCTCCGAGCGGAGCGATTTCAGCGCGTCTTCCGTCTGCTTTGCGGACTGAAGCGCAGCGTCCAGCTCCTTTTTAAGCCCGCTCTGCGTTCCGGTATCCTCGTTTAGCTTGGCTTCCATCTTGTCGATTTTCGCGGACAGCGTATCAAGCTCCTTCTGCGCCTTTTTCGCGTCCGCGTCGACGGCGATCACAATTTTTCCATCCGCCATATTTTCACCACCTTTTCGGTTGATTTTTGTTATTATTTGTGTTATCTTCCAAGTAAGGAGGGAAGAAATATGAGTGATTGCATTATCCAAATCAGCCGGGACAATTCTTTTTACGGTTCTGGCCTGACCGTCGGCGTTGCATTGGATGGCTGTGATGTCGGCACGCTGAAAAACGGTGAAGAACTTCGAGCCGTGGCCGCTCCGGGCCAGCACGAACTTTCTTTTTACCGGTATCGCCGTCTGGATAAAACCATATCCTTTACCATTGCCGAAGGGCAACAGAATGCGTTTTTTACCATCAAGATTAACGCCTCGAACCGCGTTGACGTTGTTGGCTGGCTAAAAACCAAAAAGCAGGCGAAACGCCCCAGCGGCTGCCTGACGGCTTTAATCGTATTCCTCTGTCTTTTCGTCTTTATTGGCGCGGCCTTTGCTTCCTGCGGATCGTCCTCCAAGCCGGAAAAGGTCGGAACCTCAGTTTCTTCTTCGCAGCAGCCGTCGCAGCAATCCGATTCCGGGCCTGAAACATTTGGCGTTGGGGATCAGGTCGTTCTAGACGGCGTGGCGGTCACGTTGCTCAGTGTTACCGAGAATTCCGGCCAAAATTACGTCTCGCCGGATGATGGAAAGGTCTTTGTTCTGTGCGAATTCGAGATCGAAAACAATTCATCCCGCGATATTGCGTCCAGCACCATGCTTTCATTCGAAAGCTACATTGATGGCTATACAACCAGCCTCAGCCTCACCGCCATGATGAGTTCCGACGAGCCGCAGCTTGACGGCACGATTGCTGCCGGGAAGAAAATGAAAGGTGTCGTCGGATATGAAGCGCCGCAGGATTGGAGTGAGATCGAGATTCGATTCTCTCCAAGCTTCTGGGGTAGCGAAATCGTTTTCGAGTATAAAAAATAAGTTTTTCCTGCTGCCGCCCCTTAACCGGGGCGGCTGTTTTTTGTCCCGACTCCCCATACGGCAAGCAGGTCGGCTTCGGCCTCCGAGTATGTTGTCTTCAGATCGACGATATCCCGGTTGCGCCGGTAGAAATCCCTCTCCTGTTTGTCGAGGCTCTTCCCTCTGGCCTTTTTATCGCGGATAGAAACCACCTGTGCATACAGGCAATCTCCGATTTCTTGATAGTACGATAGAAACGAATACCAATGCAGGTATTCCAGCGCCCTGACCTCGCAGCCCGCGATTCGGTTGATAGGCGCAATATAGAGATCAAAGTCCTGCGCCCATGACATGATCTCTGGCTGCTTTCTCTTCTCTCGATTCTCCTGCCCGTGGTCGATGAAGCGGAAGCACTGGTTCAGGGCTTCCTGATAGTCGCTGACGGGCATTTCTTCGAAGTCGGGATAGAAGATGGTCAGCGCCGCTTCCGCCTTATCCCGCTCGTCCAGTTCCCTGTCTGTCAGGGCTACGAGGATATCGAGGATTGCGCGGTAATCAGATTGGATCGGATACGTTGTGCCGTTCACGTTGACCGTGGTCGGCAGCGCCCAGATCACTTTTTCCATTTTGCTGTGTATTTCGCAATCCTCGGGTTGGTCTTCTTCTGCTCTGCCGCGAAGCTCGTGTCGATCTGATCGATCACGGCCAGCATGAGGTTGCACCATACTGGCAGGCCGTCTGCCAGCGCGTAGACGTTCATTGTGCCGAACAGCGCCGTGCAGACGGGCTTCGCGAACAGGCTGTCGATCATGTCCCGCATTTCCGCGTCGCGGCGGCGGGCAATGGCGAAAATTTCCTTCTTGTCCGTGCAGTGGTCGATTTCGGTCTTGTACGCCTCCTGTTTCTTGTCCAGCTCGTCAAATGTGTTGAAGATCTGTTCAACAAACGCGCTGTCCGTCGGGTTGAAGGAGACTTCCGCCGCGTCGTTCAGCTTGAACGATACGATACCGGTTTCAAATTTAATTTCAGGCATTTATGCAGCCTCCTTAATCCGAATCCGGCGTGAACGTGATGGTTCCATCCGAACCGCGCGCTGCGGTTCCTGTTGTCCTGTTTCCGCCGTATGTCACTTCAATGTCCGAAGCAAGAACGCCGCCGCCCTCGCCTCCGTCTGTCGTGACGAGCACCGCGCAGGCGTCATACTGCTCTGCAAACGACTTCCCTGCGGAGTCCTGCAGGTATGTGTGGATGATCAGGCATTTCTGATTTACCAGAGCGGCATGGTCCTTCTCCACGACTGCAAGATTGAGCAGATGGTTCATCACGTCGTCACCGCCTACAATCTCACTGCCGGAAAAGCTCTGTGTCATTTCTGGTGTCTGTGCGTTCGTGTACACGTGCCCCAGAATGTCCTTCTTCGTTTCCTGCCCCCAATCGTAGTTGATGGAGCTCTCCGTCACCTTGACGCCCATCGCCGACCACTTCGATGTGGTGCTGTCGCTGGTGTCCAGAGCGGTAATCAGCATTTCGCGGACTGCGCTCTCGCCGTTTTTTGCCGCGATTGTGTATTTATTTGCCATAGTTAAATCACCTCATATGTCAGTTTCATTAGAATTTGATGATCCTCTGTGCCGTCCTCATACCGGGCGAACAGGGCCGAGCGGCTGACGGCTTCCATGCGCCGGACGCGCATCCCGTCGCCCAAATCCGGCGGGTTCTGCATGGCCCAATCCCCGAAGCGGTTCAGCATGGCATCGCATTTCAGGCGCTTGTCGTTGCTGTTTCCGGGCTTGATGCGGGCGATGATCTTGAATTGATATTCCGCCTCGTGCCCTCCGAGGATGAATTTTCGTGTGATGTACGCGCCCTGAATGGTGGACAGCGCCATACTTGCAGAATCCGCAGCAAGAAATTCATAGTTGATCGTCGCGGCTGGCATATCGTCGTCCGAGAAGGAATTTGCCCAGATCATCATCTTTCGGGAGATATCCTGTTCTTCCTCCGCAGATACCAGCCTTTTTTGCTTTTCAGAGTCCATTCTTCACCGCCTTGTCCGCTACACGAAGCCATTTATCAAGATTTTCAGCCTTTGACGCCTCGAACCAATGCGATTGCGCCTGATTGTGTCCTGACGTGTTGAACACAAGATTTTTGTCGGTCAGTACCTTTGTCCCGCCTTTCGGCGCGTAGGTGCTTCCGGTCTCCGGGTCTACCATGACTTTCCCGTAGTACAGGAACCTTGCGTATGGGCCGGGATAGATAATCGCATTCCCTTCCACCTGTGTTCTGCGGTCGAGGGAACCGGTCAAGAATGGCACATACGGGGCTGTGTCCTTTCTTGCCTGAAGTGCGACAATATGCTCCGCTTTGGTACACGCCTGTGCGATTGCCTCATGCAATTCATCAAAGCCGTCTGCCTTTACGCTGAATTTCAGCATATTAGGCCCCTCCGACTTCGAAGTGTCTCATGTCCTGGCTTCCGAAGTCCTTCATATCGACCTTTGTGACCTTGTAAACGTCGTCATAGAGCATTTCAAGCATCTGCTCGGTTTTGTCCGGCTCCACGACTTCACCCTTGATAAAAAATGTCGTTCCGCCGTTGCCGTCCGTGGAGAGCGTCCAGATTCCGCTTTTATCGGCTGCCCGCCAGAATTCCTGCGGGCCGACGTAGCGCTTTTCTGCGCCCGTCACGCCATCCACAGCGGGCGTGGAGAACGGGATATACAGATTCACTGCGTCCGCGCCTTCAAGCCCGCTCTGCCGGACGTTAGCCGCCTTGGAGGCTTCCAGCAGAACGCCGCGCAGGACGGTGATGTAGGTTTTCTCCACGTCCTTGAATGTCGCCGGGTCTGTCTCCTGCGAGACGTTGTAGATGGTTACGGTGTGGGGGAACATGGACACGGCCCATACCCCCTTGCTTTGAGTAATCCGGTCGGCCCGAGGTACGCCAGCACGATCTCCCGGCGGCGCGTCTCCGTCCGCTGCATATCTGCCTGCGACAGATTGCGTGAGCCAAAGCTGCGCGACCAGCCGCCTACCGTCTCACTTGATACCGGCCTGTCGGTCGTGTAGACGAGGCTGTCCAGCTTCCCGGCGTCCTGCTCCAGCTCGGCCAGCGCGCAGACGCAGTTCTGGACTGCTTCGAGTTTATCCCCAGCGGCGGAGCGCGCGCGGCTCATGGTGATGTAATCGACATAAGCCGACGCTTTGCGGGCGAGGCCGCAGAACTGCTCCTCATCCAGCGCTGTCCCGCGGTACACGGTCGCGTAAAACTCATAATCGGCGTAGATCATGCTGCGCCCTCCTTCCGGTCAGCCTCCGCACCCGTCACGCAGGCGCGGAGGCTTGGTTTTACTTGCTTACGTCTGCGCCGATGAACAGGCCGTAAGGATCGGGCACGACCGGGATAAACAGGCCGCTTGCCTTCGTCCAGGTGGTCTTCGGGTCTGGCGTTTCCCACTGGGTGATCGTGATATACTGCTGCGCGCTCTTGTCGGTGTACGGACCATAGCCCTTTTCTTCCGGCGTCACGCCCCACAGGCCAACGCCGAAGGAATTGGCCGTACCATTGGACAGGAACGCGGCCTTGTCCTCTGGGAAGAAGCGATACGTCTTTTCCGCGCCGTTTGCGGCCTGCGCCTTATAGCGCTGGTCGTTGGTCGTGATCTGGCCGAATCCGAACAGCTCGGTAAAGAGGCTGCGCAGCTTCTCGGTGGTGACGTATGTACCAGCGCCGACCGTACCGTATACGAGGGTCTGAATGCCCTTGTTGGACGCGAGTTTGCGCAGGATCTTCGTACCGACGACCATTTCGCTCAGGGCGTGGCCGGAGGCCGCCGCCTGATCCGCGATGGCCTGAAGCTGGCCGACGATATCAGCATCTGCGCCGAAGTCGATCTTGAAGCCGGTGTTTGCGGACGGAACGCCGTAATCGACGGTCATGTTGAGATTGTTTTCCTTGATGGTCATCTTGCCGGTCGCGATGACTTCCATCTTTGCAACTTCGGTTCTGACCTTGACCGCATCGGCCATCAGGCGCATATCGTCGAAGACATAGCTCACGATTGCGTTTTCGGCATATACGCCGTTTTCGTTGAGCAGCTGCACCCGCTCGGACTGGTTGATCTTGCGCTTGATAAACAGCTTCTCAACCTCTGTCTTTTCGAGCGCGGGGCGCGTGGCGATCTCGGCCTCGGTGTCAAAGGCGTGGACGGTCGCCATCGTGGGGATCTGTGCGCCGTTTGCGAGGCGCAGGTACTCGGCCTTGAGGCTTTCGGTTTTCTGATCCGGGAACAGCCGGTCTCCGAGGTAGGCCGGGCGCGCGACGGAAATGTTCTGCGAGAAATCCAGACGGTCATCGTCGGAAATCAGTTCAAGAATGTCAGGCATGGTGTTTTTCCTCCTTCTTTAGGCCGTAGTCCAAACTGGGTACAGGGTCACATTGCCGGTCATTTCGACCTTGGAAACAGCTTCGCCGCCCTTAGACGTGCTCCAGCCGGTCTGGGTGTTGCCGCTCTTGGTCAGCGGGTATTCGGTCGATACGTCGGCATAGGAACCCTCCGTATAGACGTTCTCGTCGACGGGCGGCGTGCCGGTGCCGTCGTTTTTGTCGTAGGTCACGGTGTAGCCGCGCGTGATCTCCGGCGCGTCAACGAACGTGAAGCCCTTGCCGGAAAGCGCGGTCTTGGCTGCGGTAGCCAGCGACAGGCGGTCTGCCAGCACACGGCCCGCGACCATCACGGAGCCGGGCATATTGCCGTCCGTCACGTCGATGTCCTCAAATACGAGGCCGACGGCGTTCGAATTGTCGGACGGGAACGGCGTACCGGCCTTTACGATCTTGTACTTGCCGTCCTGCACGCCCATCGACGCGGGGATTTCACGGGTTTTCAGGACGAGGCCGACTTCGCTTTCTAGGAAGTTCGGTCTGACTTCTGCTTTTGTGTTTACAACGATAGACATTTTTCAAATCACTCCTTGTTTGGTGTCTGCGCAAACTGCGCGTTGAACTGCTGCGCGTACATTGCGCCCTTGCTCTTTGCCGCCGGCGCGCCGCCCTGGCCGACGGGCTTGACGAATGTGGGCGTGGGTTTATCTGCCTGAAACGCAGTCGGATCTGCTTCGAGCTGAGCCTTGTGCCACTCGTCGAAGCCGGTCAGCTCGCCGTCTTTCAGTTCAAGGTGTTTCTCCTTGAGGTCTGCAAGGTAAGCTTTCTCGGCGGCTTTGGAAGAGAACTTGACGCCCTTGGCCGTAATCGCGCGGTTCATGGCGTCGGCGTAGTCCCGGCTTGCCAGCTGCGCTTTGTACTCTTCGGTTTCCTTGGTGTACCGGCCCTGAAGGTCTTCGAGCTGCTTGCGGACGCTCTCAGTGTCCCCGCTGGACTTCCGCAGGTCTTCGATGTCCTTGTCGCGGTCGGCCAGCTGCTTTTCCACGGCCGCTTTGTCCGCCTTTGCGTCCTCTGCGGCCTTTTTGTGCTTCTCAATGTCCTTGCCGTTCATGGCAAAAACTTTGTCTGCCTGCTCCTCTGTCAGGCCAATGCTCAGCAATTCTTCTTTTTTCATGGTTTCTCCTTACGGGATAGGCTTTTTAGGTCGTCGCCATGACCTCCCGCCTGCACTTTTAGGCTTGCAGATAGCCAATTTTTTGTATAAATCCCGCTCATGCGGTTTTTACCGAAACAAAAAGAGCCAACCACTAAGAAAATCTCAGTAGTTGGCTCATCGTGCCATTCCGCGCACTCGATTGTGCTGCGGTATCTGTATTACTTTTTCAGCTCTTCCGCCTTGATGATCTGTGCCTTGACTGTTCCGTCCTTCATGCGCTTCAGCTGAACGCGGAACCCGGCGGCAAGCGCCCGCTCAATGGCGGCTTTCAGTTTTTCGTCGATCATGCGTTCTCCTTAGAAATCAGCCTTGAAAGCGTTCCCCGCTCGTCATCTTCTACCACTTCCCATTTGCCCGGCTTGGTTTTTCCGTTGAGCGGCGCAGGGGCTGAAGCGGAATAAAGGTAGTCCTCGCCCTCATCATCTATGATGCGGAGCAGATCATATTCGACCCCCACGCATTCATAGGTTTTTCCATCCGTCAGCCCGAGAAAACCGCCGCCGAACGTCGGCCCTTTATATCTCACCTTCATTTTCTCTTCACCCCTTTCAGTTTTTCTTCAAAGTGCTTCCCATTTTGCTCAAACCAGTGAACATCATATCGGAAATTGTCTGTTTGTATTATACCGCCCATTTTCTGCCATTGCAACGGTTCCCCGCCGTAGTTTTCAGAAAGGAAACTCGCAACTTTCAACTGTTTCCCGGAATCTCCGCCAGCTATTTCTCGAATAGAGCCAATTTCTGATCCCTTCGGGACAACGCCGTTCACAATCTCCGTTTTCGCGTCCAGCGTTTCTTGCAGCCTTGTGATCGGTTTTGCTGCTTTCGCTGCACTGGCCGCAGCCTCTGATTTTGCGTCTGTATACTGAACCCTCGTCCGCTCCGGCTGTTCCGGCAGCCCTGCGGCCTTGCTGAAATCATGGTATTTCGTGTTCAGGCGGCGCAGCTTGGCTGTGGCAGCAGTCTCTTCGTCCTTAAGCCCGGAGGCTTTATAGGCGTTTTTCAAACGCTTCTGTTTGCGAATCGACCGTTCGAGCCGTCTTTGCATCTGGGTCGCTTCGTATGCGGTATATTTCTTCCCGTCAAACTCGCAGCCAAGACCATCATCAATGTGTTCCAGCTGCTCCTCGGTATAGGTAGGCTCCATGACGCCAGGGATATAGGCATGCTTATAGTGCCGGCAGTTTGCGCCGGTCAAGCCGTCTACATAGCCGTAGCCGGTCGTCTCCACGAGATCCTTGTACTGCCCAAGCGGGTCAGGCTCTCCGTTTTCGCTTTTGTAATAGATCCGGCCTTGCCACGCCTTATGGCTCGACCACGGGGACGGGCCGGGCTTATCTCGCGCTCCTGAGTGCGCCGTGATCTCAAAATACCGGGTATCCATATATTCCGCCGACTGGTCGGAATACCTGTCGCAGATCTGCGCCACGCCGGTCATCACGGCCCTGCGCGCGGCCACGTCGATCTGATCCGTGTGCCCGCTCTCATAGTCCACAACTTTGATTCCGCTCTCGGCCAGCTGCTTGACGGCGTTGGCAATAGCCTGATTATAACTGATCGCCCCGCTCTGAATTTGCAGCGTTGACGAATTTAGGGCCCACTGATATGCTTGCGCAGGCGGAAGCATTCTCTGGCCATTGTCCACTAAAAACCCCAAAGATTGCGTCAGATTTCGGAATTCTCCGAGCGTCTGCCTGCGGATCGCGTCGATATCGGAGGCGTCTACCAGCCGGCCAGGCTTCGTCACATCGGCCAGCGTGATAAGGTCGTTGTAATAACGCTGGTTGCGCTCCACAACATCGTCGAGCAGCTTGTTCAGTTTTTCCTCGCTGACGTCCGCCGTCTTCTGGATGGCCCTTTTGATCTTCTTGAGATCAATGCCGTGCGACCGCAGCGCCCGGATATCCTGCACCGTGACTTCGTTCAGCTGATCGGCAATTTTAAGCCGGGAACAGACTTCATCCAGCAGCGTATCTTCCAGCGCACGGAACAGCTCCGCGAGTTCTTCCGGGAGGGCGTCGAGCAGCTCCGGACTGAACGGATACTTGACCTTTCTCATTCGACCTCAGCCGGGGCGTTTGCATCTGTCATGTCCTGCGCCCTCGGCAGCATTGCCTTTGCAGTCGCTTCGTCCTCGCCGTACCATTTCGCGCGGTATTCCCAGTCGTTGAGGATACCGTCAGCGAGGTCGAGCCGGTCGTTGGCCCGCTCCTGCTCTTTCTTCTCGGCATCGTCCAGGATGGAATCGCCCCAGCTGTAATCAGTGCTGTACGTCCCGGCAGGCGCAAGGTTGTAGAGCGTCGCGTATGTATCGAGCGCGTAGAGCAGACTGTCAAACGTATGTTCAAGCGCCGTTTGAATGCTGTCGATCAGCACATATTTGCGCTGCTTACTGTTGCGTATCTCCGTCGCCGTCTTCTCGATGGTCTGCGGATCGGAAATATCTCCATAAGCCAATCCGACGTTGAACTCGATACGGCGAAGCGTATTCTGGAAACCTCGGTAGATTGCTTCGTCGCGGATCTGCGGCTCGATGTACTGAAAGAATTCGCCGCTAGGGGAGAACGGTCCCAGTTCAAACATACGCTTGTTGAACATATCCGCAGTCGAGCTCGTGCCATCCATCAGGACTTTGCGCTCACTGGAGCGATATTCCCAGCGCAGGAGCTCCCACTGCTCATCGGCCTGCTTGATCAGCTGCACAGTCGCTGCGTCTCCGTATACAGACATTCCGCATGGGCTGTTTGCGTCCGCAGTGTTGGACGCAGGCGGGCGGAAGTACGCGAAGAGCGGCCCGCTCATATTCTGGATCGTGATTTCCGGCTGAATGTCCGCCCATTCCGGGACGGCATTCAGGGGTGCTTCCGCGCCGACCGTGCCGGAGGCGTCGCTGTAATATGCTTTATTGCGGATCGTATAGGTCGTGCCGTCCAGATCGTGCGATTCGAGGCGGATATAATACTTCCCGCCCACTTTCGCGGGCTTGTCCCGGAAGACGCCTCCGATGCAGCGCCCGGCAGGATCAAATTTCGTCGGCTGGAACGCCGCCGCGCCGGTCACGTCGACCAGCAGCTGCTCACCGTAGATATACGGCTTAAATGCCACACCGCCGAGCGCAAGTCCCAGCTCTAAGGCGCTGTGGAAATTCTCTTCCGCCCGCTCAAAGCACTCTTTCAGATAATCCGCCCGGGCGCTGCCGGTGATGTTAGCCGTCAGCTCGGCCAGCGTCGGTCGCGCGATCTCCCGGCAGATTGCCGCCGGAAGCCCGACAGCAATGACATCGCACGTCTGCCAGGGTGGATTTCCAATAAACATCGCGTACCAGATGCTTATATTCTGCTCCATCTTCGGGCTGACTGCCGGAGATACGCCGAATTCCCGCTCGGCCACCGCCTGCGGGAAAAGCATATTCCGGAACCACCCTCGAATGTTTGTCAAAAGGCTCATTTCTTGATTTCTCTCCTCAAAACGGTCATGCAAAAATAGCGGATACTATCGCACACGTGGTCGTTTTCTTTTATCACGCGGTCTTCGCCTGCGTCTTTGTCCCAGCTATAAAGGCCAAATTCCCGAAACGCGTTTTTGCAACTCTCATGGAATTTGATTATGCCGCTTTTGATGCAGGCCCCCGTGAAGCGAATACCGTCCAGCACGGCGTTGTTTGCTTTCCATACAGAAAACTTTCCGTGCCGCCGGATGCACTCGGCAAAGGACGCTGCCGATGGGTCGAGCACGACACGCTCAATGCGGTATCCGTCCGCGAATGCCTCTAAATCCTGATAATATTCTTCGTCAGTTTTCTGCCGCCCGCTCTCGCGCCCGCTGTGGTAATATTCTTTCTCCATGACGGCCTTGCCGCCATATTCCCGCCACAATGCAAAGACGGTAGGGTTCTGTGTGCCGTAGTCCGATGAGATCCAGTACCGTCCCGGCCCGCCCCGCTCACTCGTGACGTTTCTGGCCCGATCAAACATCGGGTAAACCAGACCCTCGGCGATTCTCCAGAGGCCGAGAATATAGCGATCATAATAAACCGTCCCTTCGTATTCTTTTTTCAGATTTTCTTTAAAAGATTCAGGCAGGAACGGATTGTCGTCTATCGTGTATGTCTGGCTGAAAATGTCCGCGTTGCTATCGAGGAATTTTTTCAGCCAGTGGTCTGGATATTGCGGATTGAACGTCCCATCAAAGCAAGAATACTCTTTGTCGAGGCGGCTTTTCAGCAACGCGAAGACTTCTTCCGACCAGTCTGCAACCTCGTCTCCGTAGCAATATTTAATCGACGCGCCGCGGATCTTTGACACCTGAGAAACCTTTTCCGCACCGAGGCAGTAACATTTCTCTCCGAATATCCATGCCGTATTGTCGCTTGAGATCGTGCCGACAAGCTCGTCCCCGTAAATGTTCCGCATCGGCTCCAGCACATTTCGCTCAATCGTAGATTTTGTTACGCCGAGAATGACGGCCAGGCCATCTTTTCCGATTCGCTCACGAATCCGGATCGGTATGATCCATCGAAAATCGAGGTAAGTCTTCCCGCTTCTGGTGGCTCCGCCCTTGAAGTTCCATCGATGCGTCCCGTATTTTACAAATTCACGTTGTTTCGGACTTAACAGCATCTTGGAACTCCTTCAGCATCAAATCAAGCTTCTCCATTGTCGTCCTGTTGCGGTCGGAAGCTGCCGCGTATCGCTTCATGAGACTGTCACCGGCTTTCAGCCGGTCGGACAGCGATGCGTCCATGCCGAACTGGTCTTTGACCTCCCCGCGCATGACCGCAGTGTAAAATTTCAGAATTTCGTTTGAATCCGCGACCTGCGCAGCCTCTTGTTCGTCCAGCCTGCGCTTTATATACGCAGAAATAGCTGGTTTTGATAGGTTTTCTGCCGCAATCACTCTGCATGATGTTTCTTTGTACCCGGCCTTTTTCGCTGCTTCTGTTGCGTTCCCGGATTTCAGATATTCTTCGCAGAATCGTCTCTGCTTCGGCGTAAGCCTTTCATTCGCCATCGCTGTAAAGCCCGGCCAGCAGTTTCACCACATCCGCAATCTGGTACGTTTCCAGCAGAGTGACGTTCTTCGGCTTTTCATCAGGTCGATATTCGTAAACCATGTATTTCGTCACCATCCTGTCATTTTTCGTGGAATAGGTCTGCACTTGATTGATTTTTATTTTGATTCCGTGGTACAAGAGCGCTGTTTGCAGCTTGTGTGCAAGGGCGCGCAAACTCGCCATAGCCGCTCCTTTCTTCCTCATTCTTTCGTTCTCGTGTCTCCGTGTGTGAATAAATATATTTATTCACACCGGAGAACACGAGAACAGGAGGAGGAGGTTTCCGCAGAACGCTGCGGTGCCGATGAAGAAGGGCGTAGAGTTGATCTCTACGCCCTTATAGTAAATGTTAAATTTGGCTCTGGGACGCAGACTTTTTCATAAAAGCCCTCTTTTTTGTCCCACAAGGCGAATAAATTGCCTGTGCCACTCCTGCGCGGTGCGTTCGGATACATAAACCGCCATTGCAGCGCCCTGTAAGGTGTGCGTCCGCTTCCAAAGAACCAAATCTATGAGCCGGAGTCGCTCCGCGCCGTCAGCGAGCCGTTCCGTCTCCGCGATTGCCTCCTCAACGGCAGCGCGCTCGGCCTTCGTCATCAGCTCGCCGCCCTTATAGCTGCGGATCATCCATTTTGCATAGGCCCACCAGCCGTATCGAGGCGTGCTCATTTGAAAACTTCCTCGTCTTCATCGTCGTACTTTGCGCCCTTAATCTGTTCCATCGTCTACGCCCTCCATCATGGCCTTGATTTCTGCAGCATTTGCCTTGATAATGTCCAGCACGATCTCGCTCTGGATATGGTGGGCAAACACGGCCTTGTCCTGTGCGTTCGCATTGTAATAGCCCGTAAGCGTATTGCCCGCTTCCGTTTTTGCTACAATCGCGATTGCAAGCGGCTTGGATTTATAGAGCGCTTGCAACGCCTTTTCCATCCACGCCGCATATTCCTGCTCTGTGATCCCGCTCATCAGTAATGTTGCCTCCCTTCGCGCTTTGCGCGGTTCGCATCGTGCAGCGTCCGCATACAGCCCCGTGTTGTTGCATATCTCGCTGCGTCCTTTGATTTCTCCTGCTTGTATCTGTCCGCCTCCCGGCGGAATGCTATGTATCGGGTGCAGTCCGTGTGACAGCCGGTGTGCCTGTCTGCGCAGCCCTTACACGGAGCCTGCACCGGTGTGAGCCCTAGATTTCCCTGCATTCGTCCACCCTCACGCAAACCCGCTTGCCGCCCACCTCGACGACGTAGCCCGTCCGATTTGTCCTGTATTTGTATTTCTCGGCTGGATACACCCGCCCGCAGACGGGCCGCATTTCCGGGTATACCTGGATCGAGCGTGTAATCAGGATCCGCACGCGCTCCGCCCGGCCCATCACAGCGTCCCTATGTGCCGTCCATGCGCACGCTTCGCTGCAAAAATTATATTTTGCCTTGTACTTCGACGGTGCGCGCATAAACGTCTTCCCGCAGGCATCGCACGCCAGCTGCATCAGCGGTCTTGGCGGCTTACGCTTTGTCTTTCTGCCTGTCACAGCTTCACCCCCCTTGCTAATCTAAAAATCTCATAGAAAAACAGTTTCATCAGTGACTTGTACGTTATCTGTGATCTCCACCTCCATTTCGTCCGATAGTTTTACCCGGATTTCTGCCCGTTTTGCATGAAATGGCGCAAATGACGATTCGTAGCAATCGCATACAATGTAGTCTCCATCAAAACGGAACTTGTTTTTGTGGCAGTCCTTGTACTCTGCATTCCTGTTGCAGGTTAAAAGCTTTGCCCATCGTCCCTTCCAGTCCGGAGCTTTGATTTTGTAATCAGGATACGTTTCCTGGAATGCTGCATACTTTTCCGGGAATAAACCCCGTAGCTGATGCAAAAACATCGGAACGGTTTTATCTTGATAATCCCGAATTACGCCGCCCGTCATTGCGCGCGGGATAAAATCGCAAATTCTCTTGATGTTTTCAGGCGTGAGTTTATCGGCGCTTATGTACAGTTTGTTTGTGCTAAAATGCGGGTCATCGCAACGGATTTCCCCGCCGAAATCTTCCAACCATGTATAAGAAACGGTGAGAAAAGCGTCTTCTCCTATGCGTGTAATCAAATTGGTTGATGGATATTGCAATTTCCCATAAGCTGGATTCGTTCTGGCTTCTTTCTGAACCCGTAAAAATGCCTTTGACCGTTTTGTTCCACCATCCACAATTGTGATCTCACCGTTTGGGCATCTGACGCCAAATAGTGTTGTTACGCAAAAACATTTTCCATTTCTATAGGCAGAGCATTCCTCGGCGCGGTTGCAGCGGATGTATTCCGCTCTTAACCTACAATCCCTGCTACCATCTCCGTAAAGATGTGCGCAAATGTAATTATCGTTCATAGCTTTACCCTCTTGATGTACTTATCGAAATACGTTACGGCGACCGCCATCGCCGCCCACATATCCGCAGAGAAGCCGTAGAAGAAGCCGGGATTCTTCTTCGTGCCCTTGCCGAAGTTCGGCTGGCCGGGCGCGTAGCGGTCGACGAGAGCCTGCCGGATGTTTGCATCTTTGGCAGATAGCGAACCGCACAGATCCAGCTTTTCTTCCCGGCGGTAGATCCTCTTCGGCTCATATCCGCCCGACCTCAACGCGATTTCCCAGAATCGCCCGATCCAGACGCAGGTGTCGAACACCTCTTGTCCGACCGTCATGCCCATGCTCGCGATCATCTCAATCGCGACGTCTATGCAGTTCGCATAAAGCTTCCGATCCAGCATATCGGTCACTGCCGGATTCTCGATCTTCCCGGCCTCCAGCACGCGGCGAATTTCTTCGCCGTCGTGCTCGACCACCACATAGCCGGATTTCATATTCCCCGGATCAATTGCAAGAATTGTTCCCATCAGGCCACCTCCTTTGTTCAAAGTCTTTGCATTCCTCGCCAGAAAAGCACATCCGTTCCAGTTCTTTCTCGGAGAACCGTTCGGCCTTGTGCTTCAAGCACCGATACGGATAAACGTAGTTATTTCTGTATTCCAGATTCTTGCAAGTCAAGCAGCAATCCTGCATCAGCTTCCCTCCTTTCGCACTGCCGCGCGCAAGCCGCAAGCCTTTCATACTACCCGTTTCGCGCAATACGGGCAAAACTTATAGTCTGCCGCTTCGATGCAATCCATAAATGCACCGCAGGCGGTGCAGCATCCGTCAATGATCTGTGTGGTTTCCGCTTCCAATGCAAGATACGCAATGGCGAGCAGTCGGCTATGGTGGCGTAGCGTATGCTCGTCTATGTGCTCTGCAGCCTGCTCGATCGATGCGGTTGCTTCTTTCCTGAGATCCGCGCCCTCGCCCAAGTCGTCTGCGTAGTGTTTGAAAATCTCTTTCAGATTCATCATGCGCCGTTCCTTCCATCCATCTTCGCGCCGCATTTCCCGCAGAAATTATGCCACCGTGAGCACAGCGTTGCGCCGCATATTGGGCAGTGGTCATACGGGATATCCACATGCACCATATTCCTGCGGTAAAGTGTAGAGCGGTCTCCCGCTAAAACTCCGATCTCCTCATGGTATCCCACAATCGTCCTCGTGCGCACTTCCGTCACCGGCGTTCCATGCACCACCTCCGCAACGTCGGCGGCGGGCACTTTTGCAAGTTTATCGAGTAATCGGCTTATCCTCATCACGGGCGCCATGCACGCCTCGCTTACCCATTCATTCGCTGCTTTCATCGCCGCCTCGCGGCTGATAAATTCTTCAGTCATCATGCACTCTCCTCATTTTTGCTCCGCAATCCTCACAGTAAGATGCACGGTAGTCATCCCATTCGTGTTCTTCGCCGCAATTTGAGCAGATCTGCATGCCGTCTTCCTCCAGCCATACGCCATACACAATCGGCGCAGCATCGGCAGTGCGCTGACGAAGCAGGAGCGTTTTCACACGCTGAGGTGTCCAGTTCGGATTTTCCGCGTTGCAGGCTTCAAAGTCTTTCAGCGCCTCGGTTCTTCTGATATATTCGTCAGGCATCCTCGTCGCCTCCAAATCGCTCGTCATACTCTTCCGGCGTGATAAATTGAATATCGTCACCGGTATAGCCAAGACCGTCGAGGCACATCATCTCAACCAACGTATCCTTGTTGACACACTTGCACAGATCTTCATACGGGATTGTGTTTTTTGACTCGAAGCTCATCTGCGCTCCGAACTCTCCTCGGACGGTAAAACACACTCTGTTTTTAATCATCCTTCTTTCCCTCCATTCTTTCCCGCAGCAGCTTCGCGTACAGTTTGATCGTCAGCGTATCCTCTACCACACCGGCGATATAGCACTTAAACGGCGTCAACAGCTTCGGTTTTGTCTTTCTGACTTCGATGGTCTTTTCGCCGCTGGCAATCTTCTCGCACCACTTTGGCCTGATGCTGATTAAAACAGCTATCATGCCTTTTCTCCTTCCTCCGGCGCTTCCGGCAGCGGCAGCCAGTGGGTGATTTCCACCGCCTCGTCTACAGAATCAGGCTCATCTTCTCCGTATTCCGCCAACAGATCGAGGACTACAGGAGAAGCCCAATACCATCTCCCTCTGTAAAAGCAGGCAGTATCAGAAAACGGAACGCCCTTTATTTTTTCGTAATACGGTTCCGGTGCTCTGTTCACCCACACCACGTTTACAAGTGCTCGTTCCTCCGGCAACCGCTCCGTCACCGGAATCCACCGCTGCTTCTCCCTCAACGCGTCCCTCTCGGCTTCTGCCTCCGCCTGCTTTCTCTGGGCGAGGATAATCACCATGTCCTTCCCTTCAAGTTCTCTTCTGAGACTTTTTATCTCGTCCGATTGCCCATCTGTCAGCGCGCGCAGAAATTCAATGGATTTTTCATATGCTTTTTTCTGCGGGCGTTTTGCTTTGCCAAGGCTTGCGCCTTCTCGCAGCGCCGTGTTCTCGGCGGTCAGCCGCTCAATCAGACTGGCGGCGTCCTTGTTTGCGCAGTAAAGTCCAGCCAAGTTTACGCCATTCTCGCAAACCGAGTTCTCACTGCACGTTTTGCATTCTTCTCGCAGCGCCTTTACGATTTCAGCAGGTGTCATAACTCCACCTCCGTTTCCGTCACTTCCGCGTCCTGCACAAGCTTCAAGATGCGTTCGGCTTCATTTACGCTCTCTCTAGCTCTCTTTTCAGCAATCTTGCAATTTCTTAGTGCTTTCTCGTTCAGCGCAATCTTTTGCAAAGTTGCGTACTCTTTCTCGGCATCCCTAAGTCTGGTGATAAGCTGTTTTAGAGCGCACTCGATAATCCAGGCCTCATCCTCCCGCAGGAGAAGCTTCTTTCGTGTATGGGTCATGTTTCATCCTCCATTCCTTCAAAAACCATTTGTCCCGGCAAAACGCCATCCTCCATCCACCAGTGCATCACGTCCTCGCCGGTCTGCCACTCGCACGGAAGTTCTCGCTTGCGACGTTCCGCAAGCATCCTGTCAAACGCCCGGACATACGCCAATTTGATCTTTGGGTAACGCGCGAACTGCGCCTTCCGGTGCTTGCCCGCCATCGGGCAGCCGATACAACCCACGCGTTCAAAACCGCAGGCGTAAAGCGGATTCATCGAGATCTTTTCTGCCGTGCAGTAATCCCAGATGTCAGAATCCTGCCAGTCAATGATTGGATTGATCGTCCGCATCCCCTTGAGCTGGCCTTTTTCCACTATCATTCGGCTTTCGTCGTTGTCATTCATCAGCATCAGCCGCTTGGATTCGTGCTTTTGCGCCTCGGCCCAGCGAACGCCTGTCGCAATCCATCTTCCTTTCCAACTGCCCTCTTTGAGTTCCGCGCAGCAGTACCGCGCCAGCCGTGTCGGCGGCATGAGTTTGCGCGGAATCAAATTCCACATGGTCACATTCCCGCCGTCCGATGTGCGATGGGTATCGATGGTGCATTTTACGCCTGCCAGCTCCAAGTGCCGGAAAGTGTTTTTGACGTGATACACCGTCTCCGGCGCGTCCGCCGTGGTCAGCGAGTGCAAAACCTCATACTGGATACCGGCTTTGCCCGCCAGATGCAAAAGCACGTCCGAGTCCTTGCCGCCCGAGTACGTGATCACCAGTGGCTGTTTGCACAGGCGCAGGCTCATATCCGAAGTCATCCGCAGCATATCAATCGCTCTTTGTTCTAAGCTCATTTCATTTCCCCTCCGAATCGTACTTTGGATTTTCCGCCCACGCGATCACGCTGTCCCAATCTCCGCATCCCTCCAATCCAAACGAATGGTTTCCCCAATCGTCGGTATCGACGCGGCACACATCTTTGTCCACTCCCCACATCGTTTGCTCCATGTCCAGCTCCTCCTTCAATGCCTTAAAAATCGGGTATGCCTGCTGCGGCACTACGGCGTTTCCGAGGCATTTAAGTCTGTCCACCCTGGCGGGAATCCCATGAGCCACTCTACCCACGTCGGGTTCAGCTGCCCACCAATCTGATCGTTGAGGTTGCACGCGCGGGCCGGATTTTCGTACCGCTTCCGCTGCCCTGTCCTGTAATCCCGCGCACACGGTGTTGCAAACATCAGCTCCATTGCCACTCTCTGCGTCAGATTGCATTTGCCCGGATCTTTCTGCCGGCTTGGCGGCACAGAATGCAGCGTGTCTTTGTATTCGTTCGCACGCGGCGTCGGCCATAGCCCGCTCCGGATCAGTACCTGTGCCCCTAGATGCGTGCTCTTTTCTGGTGGTCTTCCGCTCGTCATCGCAGTCATGCCGCATTGTCCTGCCGTCGGTGTCGGCCACATCTGCGATTCCGACGAAGAATACTCTTGATCGTCTGTGCCACGCCCCGACAGCCGCAGCCTCAAAATTAAACACGACGACGTGATAGCCAGCACGCTCCAGATCCTTGACCACCTGCCCGGCGGCAATCTTGATGATTCCAGGAACGTTCTCACCGACAACGCAACGCGGGCGCAGCTCTCGGATAACTCGAAGCATCTCCGGCCAGAGGTATCGATCATCCCCTTTGCCCTTTTGCTTTCCAGCCACGGAGAAGGGCTGGCATGGGAATCCGCCGGAAATAACGTCAACTGTTCGTAGGCCTGTCCGCTCATAAAAACTCTCCTTTGTCAGTGTCCGGACGTCGCGCCAGCGCGGCACGTCCGGCCAGTGCTTTTCCAGCACCTTCGTCGGGTAGTCGGCAAACTCACACTGCCCGACGGTCGTAAATCCTGCCCACTCGGCAGCCAGATCCAGCCCGCCGATCCCGGAAAACAGGCTCAGATGCGTCAGCATTTTGTTTCCTTCGCCGCCGGCGTCAGCTTGGCCAGCATGATCTGCACCAGATCCGCCACATATACCAGCCGCCCGCGGCTGTACACCATCAGCTTGTCGCCCTGGATCTCCATCCGGTCTGCCTCGATGTTCGTCAGATCGTGGCAGCAATCGCAAACAAATCTCATGTCTTATCCTCCTTCCTGAATACCACAACCATACTTGGGAAAGGAGCGCTGTTTTTGCTCCCACCAAATTTTAGACGCCCAGCGATAAAGCGGATCTCTCTCATCCCGTATATGTACCGATGGAACCACCGCGTATCTGTTCTTGCAGGAAGCAACATGACTACTGTCGCTCCATTTTCTGCGGATTCTGCCGCTTTTTGTACCCATTTCCCGATCTCGCGGCCATACGGAGGATTGCACCAACATACACCGGCCCATTCTTGCACGAGTCCGTCGTCATCAGGTGTAAAATATCGTGCGCATTTTGCGTTTTCTGGAATTGCGCAGACATCTGTCTCAAATGCGAACTCTTCGTTTAGTTCGTCAAAAAAGCCCTGCGGCGTCGCCCACAAGTCGGTTTCGCTTGAAAACATCAAGTCTTTGTTCATGTCTTATCCTCCTTGTTTTCCGCAAGCATTCGCTCGACCGCCTCCAGCTGGAACGCATCAAGTTCGTCCCCGTGGCGCTGCACGCCTTGCTGCAATCGGGCAGCGCCCTTTGACACCGGCCCCATCACCCTGTCCACGGCTGCACGTTCCAACGGATTCAGCTCGTCATGGTGTCCCTGCGCGCCGTAGCCGGGCTTTGCAGCGCGGCCGAGCGCCGCAGGGCGTGTGCTGGCCTCTTTCAGCCAGTCAAACACGATCCCCTTGTAATTTGCGGCCATAGAGCGGGTTATCACGTCGACCATTGCAGCCTCGCCATATTCCTCTGCGGCTTTCGTGATCTGCGTAACAAGGCTTTGCAGGCCGACAGGCTTATACTCCTCCCGCCGTTCTCCCTTGTATGCCACCCATTTCTCAACGGATTCGCGCAGTGTGGGGGGAAGGGGGGGAAGAATACTGTCCATGTCCTTTTCCTTTGTCCTTTTCCTTTGTCCATAGCTTTTTTTGCTTTCATCGGAAAGCATTTGCTTTTTTTGCTTTTCGTTGCTTTCGTCAAAAGCATTTGCTTTTTCGGATTCAGGACGACCGCCCTGCTTTCCTGCCTCACTTCTGGACGCGGAGACGGCTTTTTGCGCCGCTACGGATTCGTCAATGTCCCGTCGAATCGCAGGCCAAATGAAACGTTCACTCCCGCTGAACTCTGGCTCTGCTCCCGACTCGCGATAATCCATCGCGGCCAGCACCAAGCGCCCCACCTCAGCAGCACTGTACGCCTCGAAATAGCTCCTGTAACTCAGCCATAGCTTGACGTATTCCTTTTTATCTCCCATCCGTCAGCCCTCAGAACGGCAGGTCGTCGTCGCTTTCGTCAAGCTGTTTGAACTCCTCTGCGCTAGCCGGTGCAGGCGTTACAAAGGATTCTGCCTTGCTGGGCTTGAGATACCGGATACAGTCGCGTGTCACACCGTCATTTCCCTCAAACGGCTCCATGTGCAAAATGCAGTTGCGACCTACCAGATCGTCAAGTTCAAAATCTGTGCCCGGCTCAATGCCAAGCGCGTTTGCATATTTGCCGATCTTGTCTGCGTCATACTCTCCGGTATCGCGGTCGGGACAGAAGTTCTTGAAGATGTGCTTCTTCTGGTATTTCTGCTCGACGTCCTCACGGACAACGAAATCGAACTTGATGCATTCGTTTCCGTTCTTCGTTACGCTGTAGCCGCACGATTTCAAATAGCACTCATAGTCGCCAGCCTTCATCAGACCGCCATCATTCTTTACTGCCTTAAATCCCATCTACTTTGTCCATCCTTTCAGTGTTCATTTCCCAATGTGTAAAATAATCGTTGATATATCCATTTGCCAAAAGCCAGTTGATAAAGCGGGAGATCGTATCTTCGATAGGCTCGAAATCGCCGCGTCGGTATGTTTCCGTATAAGTGCTTGTTCCGTCGAAGATCAGATATGCAAATTTCGACGCGCCGGGTAGCAGATGCAGATACATCGGGTGCTGCGGACTGTGCAGATACTTGCCGTATTCGTACCGCTGCACGCGCTTGATATCGTAGATGATTCCGGCCTTTACATAGTCGCAGACACCGTAAAGCTGGAAATCCAAGCCCGCCACACGAAGCCGCCCGGCAACCGGAACTTGCGGTTGACCTCCTGTACAGATACGGGAAAACTTTGCTACAGCCCGGTCGTATTTCTCACTGACCGACTCGACCGGTACGCCAGCAACTGCGCTGTTAATCGCCGCCTCGAAATCAATGCCTGCCTGCATAGCCTGCGTTGTTTCCTTCTCTTCACGCCGAAGCGTGGAGAGGAAGGAGGACAGCGCCGCGTCTGCATACGCATCATCCGCATCAAGAAAGTGCTTCCAGCTGCTCAGCAGGCTTTGTGTCAGCCAATACATAGGCGTTTTTCTCCTTATCGTATTTCAGGCCGAGTTCCTTGCACTTGCGCTTGAACTCTGCGCCAAGCTCTGCGGCACTGGTCAGCGAGTGTTGGAGCTTTGCCAGCTCTTCGCGGGCTCTCAGCGCCGTTTCTGGGTCGCAGACAAGGGCGATAAACGCGTGTCCGGCTTTCATTGCCGTGTCGTAAGCCGCTTTCTCACCGCTGTAGATTGCGGCCTGCGCATTGATATCCTCCTGCGCCTTACGGAACAGATCTGTTAGGAACGTGGACTTCTGGCCGGGCTTGAGTTCCGGCAGCTGCATCACGCCGCGCACACCGAAGCAGCCTTTTGCAAAGTATTCGTCTGTCGGTGTAAAGCCGATCATGCGCTTGTTGCCCATCATGAACATATAGCCGCCGAAGTCCGCAGGCGTCCAGACGATATCTTTTGCGCCGCCCTCGCAAGAAAGGCGCGTCTGGATGGTGTCGCCCTTCTGCTGTTCCGTCGTGTGGAACACCACGATCAAATGCTTCCGGTCTTTTGCGCGGATCTGATAACACAGCCGGTCAAACTCAGACTTAATCACACCGTACATCGCGCGGCCATCCTTTGCGGCCTTGCTGTCCTGCTTCTTTGCCCAGTCCTTCATCAGCTGTACCAGCATACCGCCGGTGTCGATCACAACGGATTCAGCCGCCTTGTATTCGTCGGAGTCCATATCACCAAGCATTTCTTCGTAGGATTCCACCACAGACGTCACGCCACGCTGCTCCGGCCTGACGCGGGCAATGCCATTGTCCGTGTCGAACAGAAACGGCTTCGGGGCCGAAAGGGCCAGCGTCGTCTTGCCCAATCCGGGCTGCCCGGAAATGATGCACATAAACTTCTTGTTGCTGAAATCCAATTCAGCCGGTTTCTTGATTGCCATTTACTCAACCTCCACAAATTCGCCGTTTTTCAGCTGATACCAGGTATCTGCTCTGATCTTTTCGCCATCTACGATTGCAGCTTTTACCGCGACAATCGGATGCGTCTTCCCGTTCCATTCGCCGCGTTCAACGCAGCAGATTGCGCAGCCAATCGCGCCTTTTGCCTTGCATCCAATTCCTGCAGCAAGCGCAACACCATAATCGCCCGTGGCACTCGCTGCGCCCCGGTAGCCCGTGGCACTCGCTGCGCTACAATCGCCCGTGGCACTCGCTGCGCCCTGGTAGCCCGTGGCACTCGCTGCGCCCCGGTTGCCCGTGGCACGGCCTTCTGGTTCCTCGGTACATCTACTCTTAGTAAACTCAACCTGCGCTTTCACAATCCACGCAATACCGATTTCCGCTTTCAGCGTCATCTTTTTCGCAACAATCTTGCTGTCATTTTCTCTCTGATCGGATACGTCCTCTGCCTCCGCTTCAAAGTACCGGCTTTCGTTTGGAGCATAATACCGCAAGACATCAATCGGCATCTCGCAGGCGTGCAATCCGGCCTTGCAGAGATCTGCATTCTTCTCCACGGCCGTTTCTCCAAGCGTGTACTGCTTTCCTTTGCAGCGCATATTCATGTCAGTGCCTTTATAAACTTTCATTCTTCATCCTCCTGCTTCATTAACCCCACCAGCCACAGCGGCGGGAACAAATAACGATCTTCGTCCTCCGGCTCGTCCGGCTCGTACTCCGGCTCTGGAATGCTCAAGTACAGGTTTTCACCGTCATAGGCCATTCCGGCTCACCTCCTGGTGTATCAGTGCTTCGCAAAAGCTCTGCACCGTGGAATAGCCGAGCTTTTTCAGAAGCCTGTCCAACTTCTTAGCCTGATCATCCGTCAGGCGGAAGTAATACCGGTTCGTCTTCTTCCGGCGATCTGCGCGGTTCTTGGGCGCGTCCAGCGCCTTGATCGCCGCCGCTGCGTCGGGTTCTAGCCTAACACCGTATTTCTCCGGGTGTTCGCATTGCGAAAGCAGAACCTTATTAAACTTCGGGTAGTCGGCCCGATGTACCGCGTCGACGCAGGCTTTCGCACCATGTCGAATGCGGGAATCCGTTAAACTTGACATAGGTTCCTTTCTGCCCTATAATAAAGGCGTCTTAAGTTTCTTTTCGGCCTCTGTCGCGTTGCCGCGCGGCAGGGGTCATTTCTTTTTCGTGCGCTCTCGGATAAGCTTGCAGGTTTCGTCCCATTGCTCAAAAAGGATCTCCCAATAGATGCCGCAGAAGAATCGGTCGTCTGTGGTGCAGCCGGAGCTCCATAGCCCGCGCTCTCTGCATATCTCGCAGGGAGTCTTCAGCAGATCCGCGTCCGTCATGCCAGCCCATACAGCAGCGCTACGAGCGCGACGAAGCCAGTCACGACGCATTCATACGTCATTTCGGCCGTCCCGGCCATTGCGGCCAAGATCATCGCCGCGCCGCTTACCCAAAGGCACATCCCTTTGATGATCCGCCGCGCCGCCTTGCGGGCCTCCAATTCCTCCCGCAGCCGTTCCCGGCGTTCTTCGGTCGTTTCCTCCGGCTCATACCCGAGCCGTTCTGCAAGATTGGTTCTCATGCTCTTTCCTCCTGCATCCGCCTGACGAGCCGCGCCATACGGGCATTTTGTGTAACAAGCTTCTGCGCGTCCAGGTCAAGCCCCTTGCGCTTGAGCCCGCCGATGATCTGCGCAGTCTGGCACTCACACACCAGCGCCGCCTCGATCAGATCATGCAGCTCCTGCCCGCTCAATGTGAGGGTGTAGGCCTTTTCCTCCGCCATGTTGCATCCTCCTCCTTTTCCTGTTCCCGGCGGTTCTGGCTTTCATTTGTTCCTCCTCATGCTCCGAGAAACCGCAAAAACGGCTCTCTCGGGATCTTTACTCTGTGCTTGCTTGTGCAGCAAACCGGGAAGCCCAGCTTTTCAGGCTGTTCCCTCGCCATCAAGCGAAGCCATTGCGGGGTACAGCCGAGCACCTGCGCCGCCTCGCTTGCTAGGATCGTTGGCTTTGACATTGCCCGGATATCGTCCAGCGTCATTTTTCCTCCTTTCTGCGTTCGATCACGGCCTTAACCGCGTCTTCCAAGCGCTTCCTTGCGCCCGGCGGATTTCTTTTCCCGTTCAAGATCATGGACAGATAGCCTTTTGTAAGTCCAAGCTCTGCGGCAAGATCGTCGTATGAAACACGCGCATTGTGCATTTTCCCGATCAGTACGCCTGTCCATTTTTCAGGCATATACACACCTCCATTCTGTTAAAATTGTTGACTGCAACGCCCCAGACGTGCTATACTGTCCTTAGCCCTTTTAGGTAAATTCGGGAGGTGGTTTTCATGACCAAACTTTTGAACTTGCCAGTTCCAGACCAAAGAAACGGCGTGATGCGTTAGGGCAAGGGGCAGCGCCAGAACTGCCAAAGTGAGCGGCGCGTCATAGAAGCGTAAGTTCGTTTTGTGTCAGGATGGCATTGCCGAGCCGGTGGAAAGAACTCTACCAATTCGGACGGATGCAAAGTAATGCAGACGACCATCCTGTGCAGCGCGTTCTGGTAAACAACTCTGGGGAAACCCGCTCGTGAACGAACCACGGGCGGCTTTTCTTTTCGCCGCAGTCAACTTTTGAAATTTATTGTTGAAATTGTTTACTGTTTGTGCTACTATGAATTTGCGAGAAACACATTAGCATTGGCGCAAGCGTTGATTTGCTTGGGTCTTGTCTGTTGCAAACTTTTTCAACCACAAGGCAATAATACATCAAACATTCTCAACTGTCAACCGCTATTTGCAAACTAATTCAACTTTCGTCGTATTTAACAATTCCAGAGGTGTATTATTGTGTTTTATGACAACTTTGTTGCGCTTTGCGCTTCTGTAAACAAAACCCCTGCATACGTTGGCCGAGAACTCGGAATTGACAAGTCAACAATAAGCTGTTGGAAAGCGCGGAAGACAAAACCCTCTGACGTAAATGCGCAAAAAATCGCCGACTACTTCGGCGTAACAGTAGAAGAACTGATGGGCAAAGGCATAAAAAAAGAGCGCCCCGCCGAGAGCGGGACGCTGAGTGGAGAAGATAAAGAAGCCGCAGAACTCCGTGAGATCTGGAATTCTGCGGATGAAAATGAGCGCCGTGATTTGCTCGAAATGGCACGTATGCTAAAGAACCGGAGAAAGCAGAATGGATGATGCAAGCAACCTTCCGTTTTCGGAAATCGAATTAAACAAAGATGAAAGAAAAATGCTTAAAGCGTTGGCAGATAGCAGAATATTTGCGACGGATGATATTTTCCAGACCGCAAATAGGCTGAAACATTTTGGACTTGCAAATCTGCACCCAATCCCCAGCAAAGATGGTGTCCCTGTGTTATCGTTTGGCGCGTCCTGCGCAATTGGAATAGAAGAACGCGGGAAGGACTACTTGGCGTATATTGATCAGCGCAAGAAGTCCGCAAGGACTAGGCGCATCCACGACCTAGTGATTGCAATAATCTCATTCCTGCTCGGGCTGCTTACGTCTGAACATTTCTGGAATTTCCTGAACAAATGTCTGTCAGGATCCGAGGGCTAAAGTCGCTGCAAACTGCTTTAAGCTTTTTTTCGCAAACAAGCACGATGTCGCCGCCGGGGCTGGCCGCGCCGATCGCGTGTTCGCACATCCGGCACGCTTCTCCGCACTCGTCTTTTGTAGAAATTTCAGTTCTGATTCTGCTCAGCTGCAACATAATGTTATCGTACTTTTCTCTGCTCAGAAACATTGTTTCGCTCCTTCCACATTTTAATAAGCTGCCGCTTCTCGTCGACTGTAAGATCTAATAAATACCGAAAAGCGCTATCTGTTAGCGTTATTTCTTCACTTTTATTGTAGCACATTTCCTGCAAATTATCTACCATTTTAGACTCCTATCTCCAAGCTTCCAAATTTCAACGTCTATTTTTGTGCATGTTCGGCATTGCGGCTGTTTCGTTTTGGTGATACCATACAAGTATTACCAAAATATATGGAGGGCGATGTTGTATGCAGAAGCAAATCTATTATGTGACATGTCCGCGGTGCGGGGAAGAGTTTGACGAAAGAGAGAAGTTCTGCCCGAACTGTGATACGCCGAACCGGAAGATGATCTGCCGATCGTGCGGAGCGCAGATCAACGCAAGCTCCCGCGTCTGTAAAAGGTGCGGTGCGAAGAATAAAAAACCGATGTCTCCAGTGCAGAAGGTCGCCATGCTGGCCGTCCCTGTCGCCGCTGTCATTCTAGTTGTGGCTTTATTGATCGCAAGGTCGAAGGACAAACCAGTAGAGTCCGTTAATGCCCAGAACCGGCCCACAGAAACAGTCTCCGCTACGGTGCAAGACGATACAGCAGCGCAAGAATCCGCAGAACCGGCAGAGGAAGTGTCCACCCCGATAACCGCCGAAAAGACGTGGGGCAACCAGGTCGAACTTACGATCCCTGCTGATTTCTTGGGGGACGATACAACACAGCAGGTTCTGGATGAGAAAGTAGCGGAAACCGACGGCATTATCTCAGCGACACTCAACGAGGATGGATCCGCCACGTATGTCATGACGGCAGCCTGCCATGAAAAGCTCATGCAGGAGATGGGGCAGAACATCGACACCCAGCTTACAGACATGGCCGGTTCTTCCGACTACCCAAACGTCATTTCCGTCGAAGCGTCCAACGATTACACCTCGTTCACCGTGACGCTCTCAACGGACACTGTAGGACTTCAGGAATCCATCATGGTAATGGCATTTTATCTGTATGGCGGTATGTACAACGCATTCAACGGAACGCCTGTTGATGACGTATTCGTGCAGTTTGTAAATCAGTCCGGCGCGGTCATTGAGACGGCCAACTCGAGGGATATGCAGTAACTCAATTCAAGATCCGCGACTCCCGCCGTTTGTCCCGCTGCTCCCCTACATCGGAGACACAGGCAAAGAGCATAGGCGCTCCCTTGATATAGTCGAGGCTCAGACTGTGAACGTCCTTGAAAAGTGCCCCGTCTACGATGATGTTTACTTTCCCGTTTTCAAAGCGAATATTGATGCTCTGCATTTTGTGTACCTCCATATTTTAGAACGTCTGTTCAAGAATTTCAATTTGGAATCTTCCACAAAGAACACCTTGTATTTTCTTCGTGCGGTAACCCTCGTAAGCGGCAATTATGGGACAGACTATTTTGTATAATGGAATGTTTAAGATCGCCCCACCGTCGCTCCACCGGCGGTGGGGCTTTCTCACGCGCCTGTAACCAGCATAGCAAAGTGGGTAGAAATGTCCACCCTCAAACTGGTAAAACCATACCCATAGCAGAAGAATCAGCGAAATATATGTGAAAATGGAGGTATATCATGTCGGCGATTCAGGAACTCGCCCCATATCTTTCTGCATATCAGAGGAACATAAAGCGGGCGAAGGAAGATCAGCATTACACCATCGACAGGCTTGTCGAAGAATCCGGCGTTTCCAGATCGGCTGTGACGAAGCTCTGCGCAGGAACACAGCAAGACCCGAAACTGTACAATTCTGCCGCGCTATGCCGCGTTCTCGGGCTGTCGCTGGATGAGCTGTGCGGGCTTGTCAAACCCGCAGAAAGCCCGGAAGAACTGACCAAGCAGATCCATCATGTTGAGCTTGAAAACGCCAAGCTGGAGGCAGCAACAGCCCTACAGAGCGCGCAGATAAGGTCTACACATACAATGTGTTACGTTCTCGCCCTATTTTGTTTGCTGCTCTCCTTTACCCTGATTGCCTGCCTTGTAACGGATGCGCAGAGTCGGAACGCAGGCCTCATTCGCGATGGAGATTTGACCGTAACCGCATGGGCGTGTATCGCCCTGATCGTAGGTTCAGTTCTGGCTTCGGCAATTACTTTCTACGCGATCCGAAAAGAACGTGGAGGGAAACATGGAGTGCATCAAGTGTAAAAAAGAAATCCCAGACGGCGCGCCCTACTGTTGCTGGTGCGGAAAAAAACAGGAGGCGCGGCGAAGCCGGACGCGCGGGAACGGGCAAGGAAGCGCTTACCAGCGAGGGAAGACGTGGACGGCGCGTTGGACAGAAAGAACTTACCTAGACGAGAACGACAAGCTTCGGCAAAAGATGCGAACAAAAGGCGGGTTTACATCAAAGCGCGCCGCCCTCCAATATGCAGCAAACCCTCCGAAGGAAGAGCAGCGAAGCCCCACTCTCAGAGAATACTACAAAACATATCTGCGTGGGGATTATCTGTCCTTATCGGCTGATCGTCAGGGAGCGGCAGAAAAGGCTTTCGAGCGCATGAGAGAAATCGCCGACCGTGAGATCGACGCGCTTACCATCGCGCAGATACAGGATGTTATCGACCGCAACGCCAGCACCTATTACACGCGGAAGGACATGAAAACAGTCCTTTCCCATTGCTACAATCTCGCGATTGCTGAAAAGCAGACTACCGTGAATCTTGCAAAGTACATAAAGCTTCCGGAATTGGAAGAGAAGTCGCCGGAGCCGTTTACCGACGCCGACGTAAAAAAGCTATGGGAAGCGTATGCAAAAGATCACTTTGTCGGTTTTATCCTTACGATGATCTATACCGGCATGATGCCTGGTGAGCTTCTGAAGCTCAAAAAGGACATGATTGACTTTGAGAAAAATGAGATCGTCCGAGGCGGCATAAAGACAAAGAAGCGGAAGGAAACGCCTATGGTCTTCCCAGATTTCGTTGCGCCGGTGCTGCATGAACTATGCGAAGAAAGCAAATCGCGCGTCGGAAATATCTGCTGCATAAACAAAGATAATTTTTACAAGAGATATTATGAGTGTTTGGAGCTTGCCGGAGTGCAAAAGCTACCACCTTACTCATGCCGCCATACAACCGCTACAGCCCTCGCGATGAAAAACATCGACCCGTTTACGATCAAGGAAATCATGCGCCACACGAAGATAACGACTACCCAACGGTACGTACACCCGGACATGAAAGGCATGGTCGATGCCATGGCCTGCTCGGAGGGCGGCACGGCGCTCCATAGCGAGGCGGTACGCATTTCGGCTTCAAGCTGCAGCAGCAGCTGGCGCAAGGTGTGGGCGGTATCACTCATGGCTTGGGATTGTGCGCGCAGGCGCAAAACTTGTCCGGGCAACGCCCATCGCTGGGCATGAAAAAGCCTGCCGATGCAGTACATGGGCAGGCTGATGTGCAGGCGCTGTT
>OOCB01001214.1_pt1 | contig 35662 bp, 30 predicted proteins | sample 1671351 | NCBI WGS metagenome assembly OOCB01 (sample SAMN06348148, study PRJEB24527) | human gut metagenome | biome: human gut; feature: ankylosing spondylitis patient; material: feces | host: Homo sapiens | place: China | collected 2015-10 | reverse complement strand
CGTCTTTCGGACTTGATCAATAAAGCTGGAGGTGCAACGAATTATGCCTACTTACGTGGTGCCAAATTGACTCGTGTGGCCAATGCAAGTGAAAAGAAACGCATGGGTGATGTGATCCGCTTGATGAGCAGACAGTTGGGTGAAGCTATGATGGACTCTTTAGGAGTTCGTGTGGAAAATACCTTTAGTGTTGGTATTGACTTGGAGAAAGCATTAGCTAATCCTGGTAGTACAGCAAATATTGTCTTGCGTGAAGGTGATGTGATTTCTATCCCGAAAAACAATAATACGGTTACAATTAATGGTGCCGTAATGGTTCCGAATACAGTTTCTTATATAAAGGGTGAAGATATAGATTATTACCTGAATCAGGCAGGTGGTTATTCTGAAAACGCGAAGAAGAGTAAGAAATTTATCGTATACATGAATGGGCAGGTTACTAAGGTGAAGGGTAGTGGTAAGAAACAGATCGAACCGGGTTGTGAGATAATTGTGCCTAGTAAAGTTAAGAAACGTACTAATATGGGTAATATCTTAGGTTATGCTACTACATTCAGTACTTTGGGAATGATGGTTGCTTCTATTGCTAATCTGATTAAGAAATAAAAGATAACAGTTTATACCACTATGATAGACGGGGAATCTGAAAAAGAAATAAAACTGAGACAGAGTAACCAAGGGGATCAAGAGATTGAAATTGATCTGATGGATATTCTTCGTAAGATTATAGGTATTCGTAAGAAAATCTATAAAGCCGCCGGCATTGGTTTGATAATTGGTATTATTATAGCAATAAGTATTCCAAAGCAATATACAGTTGAAGTAACTCTTTCTCCTGAGATGGGGAGTACTAAAGGTGGTGGTTTATCCGGTTTGGCTGCCTCTTTCTTGGGGAGTGGGGCTACTATGAGTGATGGTACTGATGCTTTGAACGCTTCTTTATCTGCCGATATTGTTTCTTCTACTCCTTTTTTATTAGAACTTTCTGTAATGGAAATCCCTGCATCGGAAAACAAAAAAATGACTTTGAATACTTATTTGGATGAAGAATCTTCCCCTTGGTGGAGTTATATTATCGGACTTCCGAGTATGGTGATTGGTGGAGTGAAGTCACTGTTTATTAAAGAAGATGAAGAAACAATTTCTGATAGGGGAAATCAAGGTACAATTGAATTATCTAAAAAGGAGTCGCAGAAGATTGAAACTCTAAAGAAAATGATTATTGCTAGTGTAGATAAGAAAACGTCTATGACCACGGTTGCCGTAACCTTGCAAAATCCCAAAGTCGCTGCGGTAGTTGCCGATTCTGTTGTAGGAAAGCTGCAGGAATATATTATAAACTATCGTACTTCCAAAGCAAAAGAAGATTGTATCTATTTGGAGAGACTATTCAAAGAACGCCAGCAAGAGTATTATGTCGCCCAGAAGAGATATGCTGATTATATGGATTCTCATGATAATATCATATTGCAAAGTGTACGTGCCGAGCAGGAACGATTGCAGAATGATATGAGTCTGGCTTATCAGGTGTACAGTCAGGTGGCTAGTCAACTTCAGGTCGCCAGGGCTAAAGTGCAGGAAGAGAAACCGGTATTTGCTGTTGTAGAGCCTGCTGTGGTACCATTGAACCCTTCGGGGACTAGTAAAAAAATATATGTTCTGGCATTTATCTTTCTTTCTGTTTGTATTGTCATATTTTGGAAGTTATTCGGAGAAAATATTCTGAATAAGTTCAAAGAAATATAGGCCTAAAATTAATAGATAACGTGATAATGGCATCAACTAACCAGATAAATAAAGTCGTAGAGCTGATTGTAGTTTTGGGAGATCTGATCATCCTGAACTTCTGTTTATTCCTGCTTCTTTTCTATTGGGAAAAAGCATTCAATTCTTTGCCTTTTTCTTGTACTGCTTCTTTGATGATGACTTCGCTTAGTCTCTGCTACTTAGCCTGTTCGGCATCTCGTGGAAGAGCCTGGAATAGCAGAGAAATTCGTGCCGACCAGCTTGTGTTACGTGTTTTGAAGAATGTCATAACCTTTTCGGTCTTTTGGGCTTGTATCATGGCTTTTAGTGGAATATCTATAATCTCTCCACTCTTTTTTGTTCTTTATTTTTTCATACTCTTTGTTATTCTAAGCATCTATCGTATCATAATTCGTCATTTGCTGATTAGTTATTGTGCGAAGGGTAAACACAAACGCTATGCTGTTTTTATAGGCGGAGGTAATAATATGCAGATGTTATATGAGGAAATGGAGAGTTCTTTGGCATCTATTTATGAAGTTGTAGGTTATTTCGATATTAAACCTAATGATGTTTTTTCCTCCCAATGTTCTTATTGTGGTAGTCCTGATGGTTTCTCTGAATTTATGTCCGGACACACAGGAATCAAGCATGTTTTTTGTTCTTTGTCAATGGAGGAGGGACGTTATAATTTTTCTATCATGAATTATTGTGAGAACCATTTGCTTTATTTTCATGGCGTTCCTAATATATGTAAGGGTTTTCCCCGACGTATTTGGCATAGCATGGTGGGTAATATGCCGATTTTGAATTTGCGGTACGAACCGCTTAGCAAAATGGAGAATCGTTTATTAAAGCGTATTTTCGATATAGTATTATCAGGTCTTTTTTTAGTTACTATTTTCCCGTTTATTTATCTTATTGTGGGAATTATCATAAAATTGACTTCTCCCGGTCCTATATTTTTTAAACAAATGCGAACCGGTTTGAATGGCAGGGAATTCAAATGCTATAAATTTCGTTCCATGCTGGTGAATGAAGAGGCTGATCGCAAGCAGGCAACAGCAGATGATCCGCGAAAGACCCGATTTGGAGATTTTCTTCGCCGTTCTAATATTGATGAGCTTCCGCAATTTATTAATGTATTCAAAGGTGAAATGTCGTTAGTCGGTCCCCGTCCCCACATGTTGGCTCATACGGAGGTCTACACACAATTGATTGATAAATATATGGTGCGCCATTTCATTAAACCCGGGATAACGGGTTGGGCGCAAACGAACGGATTCCGTGGTGAAACTAAAGAACTGTCACAGATGGAAGGTCGTGTGAAGGCTGACATTTGGTATATGGAGCATTGGACATTACTGCTTGATTTATATATCATTTATAAGACCATATTGAATATCGTTGTTGGTGAAAAGAATGCGTATTAGGGACAATGGTGCAATCTGTTTGTCTTTAAAAAATAATTTGTTTAATGAGAATATTATTACTGAATTGTCTATATCAGTTATTGTGGTATAATAATTCGATTTTTAATAAATAAATTAAAGTGGGGTACGAGTCTTTTTTAGTCAGAATGGCATAACACGAAGAGTATTTTCTTTAATTATCCTAACTGTTTTTATGCAAACATCCATCAATAATAAGCACATTGTCAAGAACACTGCGTACCTTTATGTACGATTAGTTGTATCCCTTGCTATAGGTCTGTTTACAAGCCGTATTATACTTTCCGCATTAGGAGTTTCTGACTATGGTATTTATAATATTGTGGGTGGATTCGTGTCGATGCTTTCACTTTTTACGATTTCATTAAGTGGTGCAACTTCCCGTTTTATCACTTTTGAATTAGGACGCGGAGATATGGGGCGTATGAAGAAGACATTTGCTACGCTTTCCACACTTGTCTACTTGCTAGCAGTTATAGTATTAATATTGGGTGAGACAGTCGGGTTATGGTTTGTTAAGGAATATCTTGTAATACCAGATGAGCGATGGAAGGCGGCGCTTTTTGTATATCATTGTTCTCTGTTGGCATTTATTGTTAATCTAATTGCATTGCCATATAATTCATGTGTTATTGCACATGAGAAGATGAACTTTTTTGCAATTGTTAGTGTATTAGACTCTGTATTGAAATTAGGGATAGTATATATGCTATATATATCACCTTTTGATCGTTTGAGAACTTATGCTGTATTGTTGGTTGCAATTGGTGTTATCATTCGTATAATATATATAATATATTGCAAACATACTTTTGAGGAGGCAAAAGTAAAGTGGGGTATTGATAAGAATATATTCAAAGATATTTTTTCCTATTCTGCATGGATAACTATTGGAGCTAGTTCCGCTATTTTTAAAGAGCAAGGTGTGAACGTGCTTGTCAATATGTTTTTCGGAGTATTGTTTAATGCTGCTAGAGGTATTAGTATGCAAGTCTATGGTGTAGTTAGTCAGTTCTCTTATAGTATCGGCCAAGCTATCACGCCGCAGATTACTAAGGAGTATGCAGTTGGGAATCTGCCACGTGCTATCAGTCTGACTTTTATATTGGCCAAGGTGCAAGGTATACTAATAATGACTTTGTCACTTCCTCTTTTATTGGAAACAAATTATGTACTAGGTTTATGGTTAGGAGAATTTCCTGATTATACGGTCGCTTTTATGCAATGGGCACTGATACTTTGCTATACTCGAACCTTGGAAGATACTCATGGTACACTCTATTTGGCAACGGGTAATGTCAAGTGCTTGCAGATTATAGGAGGAGGATTGATGTTGCTCAATATTCCTATTGATTATGTCTTTCTCAAACAGGGTTTCGAACCGATAATTACAATGATTATAGGTGCTGTTTTAGAAGTTGTGACAATGTTTGTTGCGTTCATGTATCTAAAGAAAATTGTGAAATTTCCTATACTATGTTTTTACAGAGAAGCTGTTCTTCCGCAATTGGTAGTATGCGGGCTTTCTTTAATTTTTCCTCTTCTGATATTATCTTTCTGGAAAGAGGCGTGTTTTCTGCGCTTTTGTTTGGTCAGTATCGTATCTGTATTTATGACAATTGGTTTGAGCTATTTGATTGTATTGAACATAAAAGAGAAAAACTTAATAATTGAAATAATAAAAAGTAAATTAAAAGGAAAATAGAAGGATGACATTTATTAATAAGATAAATAGAAAATTGCATACTCTGAGCGAAATTCGTGAGAGTAAGTATGTATTGAAGCAGATTGCCAATTACTTGTTGAACTTGGATGTACATATACTCTATGTACAACTTCCAAAAAGTAATAAAATTAAGGGACTTACAGAATTTGAACAAGAGCGTATAAAAAATTGGTGTTTCGATTTTAATAAATACAAAAAGGAGTTATCCAAGCTGAAGATGCTTTATGGCGAGGATATTACTCAGGAATATATACTTTCTGTTTTTGATGGTGGAGTAGTGGTAGATGGAGCAAAACGTAAAGTACTTCTTGATTTCCAGAGTGAACATCAGCACATAATTAATGGTCGTCGTATTACTGTTGGCCAACCTAAAAGATATCACAACACTATTTATACTCATGGAGCTTGTACGTGGCGTGGCACAGGCGTTGAAGATCAAGAAACTATAGCTTCATTTCTACAACAATTGATAAACATAGACTATCCATTGGCTTATCGCATTGTTAACAGTGCAATAGGTAGGGGGAGCAATATTAGGGATGATTTCGAAATGATTAAAGAACAAACATATTTTCCAGGAGATATTGTGATTCTTGGTTCTCATGGTGCTATAATGAATATTGGGCGTAGTTTCTTTGAGAAAATAGGAATTGTTTATCTTACAACATCGTCATTGTTTAACCGTCCACATAATTACGGCGAATGGTTTAATGATACAGTACTTCATACTAATAAACGAGGAAATAAAGTTCTAGCTGATGCCATTTATAAAGTTCTTAATGAAATGAAGTGGCTTACTTCTGGAGTTTTAATTGAAGAACATAAAAAACGGATATTGGGGAATAATAAATCTCTTACTAAGGGTGAACGTATTTATGGTGATAATCCTGAATTATTAAAATATATTGATTTGTTGCGGCAATACAAGCAAGGTGATGCAGAATCTAATATTGGTTGTATTGTGATGAACTGTAATCCGTTTACACTTGGACATCGTTATTTGATAGAATATGCTTCTTTGCGAGTGGACTATCTTTATATATTTGTGGTAGAAGAGAACCGCTCTTATTTTACATTTGATGATCGATTTGATCTTGTTTGTAAAGGTACAGCTGATTTGAAAAATGTTAGAGTGCTGCCTAGTGGGAACTTTATTATTTCCGCTATTACGTTTCCTGGTTATTTTTATAAGGACAATTTGAAGGAGGCGAAAATTGATTGTTCAAATGATCTTAACGTCTTTGCACAATATATTGCTCCAGCTTTGAATATAAAGAATCGTTTTGCAGGCGAAGAACCTTTGGATCCTGTCACCAATCAATATAATATGGCTATGGCAGAGATTTTGCCTCAATATGGTATACAATTTCATGTAATCCCTCGTAAAATAGAAGGGAAGGAGGTGATTAGTGCTTCTCGTGTTCGTCGTTACTTTGAAGCAGGTAAACTAGATGAAATAAAGGAGATTGTTCCGAATGCCACTTATAATTATCTAGTCAACCGATATAATAAAGAGCATGATTGAAATTAAGGATAAAAGTCAGTGTACAGGTTGTACAGCTTGTGCTAATGTTTGTACTCATCGTTTCATCACAATGTGTTTTGATGATGAAGGGCATTCTTATCCTTTGGTCGATACAGCTAATTGTGTGAATTGTGGCTTATGTGAGAAAGTTTGTCCTATGTTACATCAAGATGAGTTACCTAAAGATTATGATCTTGACCAACTTTCTGTTTATGCAGTTTACAATAAGGATGAGGTTATTCGAAACAGCAGTACATCTGGGGGGATTTTTACACTTCTTGCTGACTATGTTATAGATAAGGGAGGTATAGTTTATGCCGCTCGTTTTGATGAATACTATCATATTTATCATACATCGGTTGAATGTAAGGAGGAATTGCAAGCTTTTCGTGGAAGTAAGTATGCTCAAAGTGATTTGTCTGATGTTTTTTCTCAAATAAAACTCCAGTTGAGGAATGAACGCTATGTCTTGTTTGTTGGTACTCCTTGTCAGGTTGCAGGATTGAAAAGTTTTTTAATTAAGGAATATGATAAGCTTTATACCTGTGATTTTATTTGTATGTGTATATCTTCACCTAAGATATGGGAGGAATATCTTTCTGAGTATTGGGATAAGAATACTATTAAACGTATTGTATTTAAGGATAAACGTATAGGTTGGCATAGTTGGCGAATGTTGATTGAGGACGATAAGGGGGAGCATTTTTATCGAGGAATAGAAAATCCTTTTTTTTGTAGTTACTTGCAACATATAACTAATCGTCCCTCCTGTTTTTCTTGCCCATTCCGTCATATTCGTAGGGTGAGTGATATCACTATTGCAGATTGCTGGGGGATTGATAAAGTTAATAAAGAATTTGATGATGATAAAGGTTGTACTACAATGATACTTCAGTCACAAAAAGGTGTAGAAGTATTTAATTCTATAAAAGAGAAATTAGTTATTTCAAGTTATAATATAGGTTCAGTTATACAATACAATCCATACATTGTGAAACCAATAGAAAAAGCACCGGAATGTGATATCTTTTATCAGACTTATCGAGTATTGGGAATTCGAGCTGCGTTTGAAGAAATAAAGAGGCTTAATCACCCCTCGTTAATAAAGAAAATTATAAAAAAAATGAAAGGTGTATTTGAAGTATGAAGTTTACATTTAGACATCAGTGTTATGAATTATCCTTTTGGAAGAAAATTATTCCATATAGATTGCGTCCTTTTAGTAATTAAATGGGCATTGTATTCATTCACAAAGTCTTATGGGCAGAAGTGTTTTAATGAGGGAAAGAATATTAAAGTTAATGGTCTATGTCCTGGTCCAGTCAAGACATCGATGACAGTTAGCGAGAATTCTTCTCTATTACGTGGCGATATACCCAATAAACGAATAGGACTTCCTGAAGAAATAGCCGAATTAGCTTTAATGATAGTATACAGTTCAATGTATGGTATGAATGGACATATTATAGTGTGTGACGGTGGTGAGACATTAATATAAAAACATGTACGATGAAGGAGATTTCTTTGAATGTAGAAAATTATAATGAACATTTGTTTCATTATCCTTGTATAAATCCTATTGGAAAATATCTTGAAAATAAAATTGTTTGGGTATTAAACGACAATGAGAGTAATACTAAATATCTACGGTCCATAGTGGAGGCCGGTGCAAAAATTGAAAATATTTTAGAAATAGATCTTCTATGTAGTGTATTCACTCCTGAAATAGCTATTGTCTTTCCTCCAAAGCAATTAACGGATAATGTTCCTAGTGGTGATACACAAGAAGAATATTATCGTATTATGGAACATTATATACATTTTTCTCAGATGATGGTACATAGGATGAGTGACCAACCTACTACTTTCAATCATCTTCTTTTTGTCCTTCCACCATATGCCGATGAATATTCATGTGAGTTAGATAGAATGGCTTATTATGCTATCACTGGACTTGTAGCTGGGCTGGGTAAGATGTATGCTCCTAGAAGTATATTTGTAAATAGTGTAATACTGAATGATAATTTAGACATATTTTTAGTGTCCGACTGGATTGCTTATTTAGTGTCGGATAATTCAAATAATATTGTAGGTCAAAATATAAAACTATAATTTATGATTGCCTTTATATTGATTGTAACAGTAAATTTGATATTACTTTTAGTGGTCAATTACTACTATACTCATGTAGTAGTTCGTAACACACAGGAATATCACATAAAGCAAGTGGAACAAGGACAGTGGGATGCATTGGCCTTCGGCTCTGCCTATTGCCGTTTTGGTATAGATTTTTCTGGAACCGATATGAACGGTTATAATTTAGGTTTTGCTTCCCAGTTCTTCTATTATACCGATAAAATGTTACGTCAAAATGCTCGCTTTACGAAACGAGGTGGGCACATATTTTTAATATGTGCCCACCTCTGCTTTGCAGAGGTCGGCACAGGTTTATATGATGCAGATCGCTATATTAAGTTTCTTAAAAAAGAGTATCTTGGTTCGGAATATTCTTATTGGAAATATTTTAAGGAGGTTATTTTTCCTATATTTTTCCATCCCAAACGGACTGTAAGAGATATTTGGCATTCACTTAATAGACGTTTTGTTGATATGTATTCCTATAACCAAAATCCCCATGACGAACTGCAAGTGGATAAAGATGCTGAGAGGCGTTGTGCTGATTGGTGCTCTCAATTTGGTTTGAAAGATACTTTAACTGATGAAATCACTGATACTCTTGCTGATAAATTCAAGCAAACGAGTAAAATTCTAGAAGGTATGATAGATTTTTGTATTTCTCAAGGGTTACGTCCTATATTGGTATGTACTCCTATTAGTCACCATATGAATTTACGTCTTAGTGATCGATTTTTGGATAAAGTTCTTTTTTCTAATATTCGTAATGCCAATAAAGCTAATATTCCATTCCTAGACTATACCCGTGATGCTAGATTTCAAGATATTAAGTATTATTTTAATGCTGATATGATGAATGTTATAGGACGTAGGAAGTTTACAAAAATTTTGGTAGAAGATGTGAGAAAGCTGCGAAATGACTAAATTAATTATATAAAATTTCATATTTCTGAAAAAGAAGTATTATTATGAAGATAGGAATCTTGACATTTCATTATGCTCATAACTATGGGGCTATGTTACAAGCTTACGCACTTAGTACGTGGTTGAATAATAATGGATACGATGCTGTAATTATTGATTATCGATTACCTTTTATTTATGACAATCATCGAAAGTTTACATTTAGGCAGTTTGTAAAATATTATAGATCTAATAATAATTTGTTGTTTTCATTTTTGAAAGCTGCGAAGAATTATCGTACTCATAGAAATTTTTGTCGAATGGTCAAATGGACTCGTTTTGAAGACTTTTTAAATAATATACTGAGGAAAACAGATTATATTGAATCTATAGAACAGATTAATCAGCTGGGCTTGGACACAATTATTTGTGGTAGTGATCAAATATGGAATGAAAAGTTAACGGGAGGGTATATCCCTTTATATTTTGCCGAGGGTATTAAAAAGAGTATTAATAGAATTTCATATGCAGCTAGTACTGGAGATAATAGTGTAGAAAGCGACAAAGTTCATTGTTTTTGTAGTTTGTTGACTAATTTCGATCATATATCAGTTCGAGAAAAGGGGTTATCTGATTTTATGAATTTGAAGGGGGTAACTAACCAGTTAGTCCTTGATCCTATTTTTTTATTGGAAGATGTTCAATGGAAAAAAATAGAAAGGCTTCCGATAGAATCAGATTATGTAATGACTTATTCTTTTGGTGAGACTCCTCACTTTTTTGAAAAGGCACAGGATATATCTCGGCGTTTGAATAAGAAAATGATATGTTTCTTATTCTCTCCTCATAAAAATATACCAAAATCGGCAATACAGTACTATAGTGGCGGTCCGCAAGAATTTCTAGGTTATTTCAGTAAAGCTTCTTTTGTTATTACTAATTCTTTTCATGGTACTGCTTTTTCGATATTATATAAAAAACAATTTATTTGTATTCCTCCTCAACGAGGACGTGAGCGGACTGATTCTATATTAAGCTTATTAGGATTATGTGGAAGAATCATTGAAGATTATCAAGCTATAGGTGAATTGCGCCCTATAGACTATAAACAAGTTTATAGCACACTGGAACTGCTCCGTAATCAATCAAAATCTTACTTGGAAAAATCATTGCAGTTAGGAGGGAATAAGTGATTGTTTATGATTGAAAGAATGATGAAAATGTTTTGCAAATAATTTATGTTGTTAAATGTCTGTTTTGTGATCAATGTGTTTTTTGATAAAAAATGATTTTATCCTATGAATGTACTTTTTGTTGAAGAATCGTTGGATCCCTCGTTAGGAGGAATAGAACGAGTTACTTATTGCTTGTCTAAATATCTTACGAAAAGGGGTATTGGTTGTTATTTTATTTATTATCAAAATGATTATCCTAAAATCGAAAAGCAATATAAGCTGAAAGTAGATTTAAAACGGCAGGGTTGCAAAGAATTTAAAATCGAGGTTCTTTCTTTTGTTGAAAAGAATGAGATTGACGTAGTTATTAATCAAGATCAGTATCATTGGCGTTTAGAAATGATATATAGGGAATTGATAAATATTGGTAGTTGTAAAATTATTAATTGTTTTCATTTATCTCCTGACTATTTTAAATATAACAAACTGACCATAAAAGGAAAACTGAAAAATGTTGTTTATAAGCTTTTTACAGGTTATACGCCTGATGTTTATGTGAGGAAAAAAAATTACGAATTATGCGATCGTTTTGTGCTTTTATCCCAAAACTTCATGAACGATTTTATAAATCTTTATGGAGTGACTGATACTCATAAATTGATTTCTATTTCTAATCCTCTATCCTTTGATGAGAGTTTGGATATAAATGTTATTTCACAGAAAAAAAAGCAGGTTTTAATTATTTCTAGGTTGCAAGAAAGTCATAAAAATATTTGTTCTGCATTGCGTATATGGAAACGTATTGAGGATTATCAAATATTTGATTGGAAGTTAGTATTGGCTGGTTACGGGAGAGATGAGAAGTTGATTTTGGATTATATGAGCCAGCTTGAGTTGAAAAATGTTTGTTATGTAGGGAGGAGTAAGAATCCTCAAAAGTTATATCAAGAGTCGAAGATATTTATGATGACTTCTAATTTTGAAGGATTTGGAATGACCTTGACCGAAGCCTTACAAAATGCTTGTGTTCCTTTTGTTTTTAATACTTTTAGTTCTTTGCACGATATCATAGAGAGTGATTATAACGGTTTTATTATTCCGGCAAAAGACGAAATTTTATATGCAACAAAGATGATTGAATTTATGCAAGGGAAAAATCAAGATAAATACGCAGTTCAAGCTTTAGAGAGTAGTCGAAAATTTAGTATTGAAAATATAGGTTTGCAATGGATACATCTATTGAATGAACTTGTTGGATATAAGTAGAGATTTAAAGTTAAATGAAATTGAATGATAAATAATGAAACATCTTCTTCTAACAACAGATGACTATTATCCAAGAACTGGGGGAGTGCCAGCTGTAAGTCGATATCTTTGTGAAGGATTAGCACAAAAAGGGTATAAAGTAACAGTGGTAACTATTAAATATGGTTCATTACTTGCTAGAGAATCTTTTAATGGCGTTGATATTGTGAGATTTGAAATACATACTACTAGACTGAAATTTATATCAGGGGAAATTACAGAGTTTAAAAATTATATTCAACAGGCTAATGTAGATATACTTGTAAATGAATGTCCGGAGGCATTGACCTCTCGATGTCTATATCCTATTTTAGTAGATTTGAAAGATGTTATTAAAATACTGCACGTTCATGGTTTTGGTGGCCTTTTTCAATATCCATTAAAATTTGAAAGAAACAAATTATTAGATTCTTTAGGCAGGATATTGAAAGCTTTTAAATATCGCTTATTTTATTTTGTCTATTTGAGAAAATATCTGTCTTTATATGATTTATGTCTTTGTCTATCAGAAGTTGATAGTAGTAAAAAGACTTTGGAAAAATATGCTAAAAGGGTAAAAATCTTAAGGAATGCAGCGGATGATGTTTTTTTTAGGAATTTCAACCGTGAGAATCCGCTTTTTAAATATGTCCAGCTAGCTAATAAACGTTATTGTCTGAGCATTGCAAATTATTTTCCTTATAAAAATCAAAAAGGAATTTTACTAGAATTCTATAAATCTGTAAATGATGATATCTCAATTATATTTATAGGGAAGGGGTCTTTAGAATATCTCACAGAATTAATAGCTTATAATTTAGAATTAGAAAAGATTTATGGTAAAAAAGATGTGTTCTTTTTATCTGAAGTTGCTCGAGAAGATATTCCGGATATATTGTCAAATGCAACTTTATATTTGGTAGGAAGTCTTTTTGAAGAATTTTCTATTTCGATTATTGAGGCAATGGCAAAAGGAGTTCCATTTGTGAGTACCAATGTTGGAAATACAAGATTGTTGCCAGGAGGCATTATTGTTGAATCAATATCTCAGATGCATAAAAGTATAGATCTTTTATTAAATAATACTGAACTATATAAAGAATACTCACGTCAAGGTAGAGCTTATGCTATGCAAAATTGTCGAACGGAATATGCTGTGGATCAATTGGAAAAATATATTCAAGATTTAATGTAAGATGAAAAAAATTGTAGTTATTGGGGCTGGAGTCTCGGGTTTATCTATTGCACGTCTATTAGTTGATGGTGGAAACAAAGTAACTGTTATTGAAAAAGAGGATAAACCTGGTGGTTTGATCAAGTGTGATAATATAAATGGATGTTTGTATCATAAAGTGGGGGGACATGTATTTAATACCAAGCGGAAAGATGTATTGGAATGGTTTGAGAGTATCTTTGATAAAGAAAAGGATTTCTCAAAAGCAGATCGGAATTCCGTTGTTTCTATGCCGGATCGTAGATTAATTAATTATCCAGTAGAAAATCATGCTTATCAATTTACACCAGTTTTGTTAGACGAATTTATCGATAATTTGCAGGGGATGATTAAAAATGGGGATACAAAAGGTGAACCTACCAATTTTGCAGAATTTTTATATTTTCGTTTTGGAGCAATGCTTTATAGAGAGTATTTTCAACCCTATAATGAGAAAATATGGAAAAGAGACTTAACAACGGTTCCTTTGTCTTGGTTGGAAGGTAAACTCCCCATGCCAACTTTAAAAGAAATATTATATAATAATTTTATTCATTTAGAAGAGAAGAATTTTGTCCATAGTACTTTTTTGGCGGATACCAATTTGTGGCAAATAAGTTGGCGGAAGAATTGGATATACGATATAATACACAAGTGGTTAGTCTAGAGAAAAGAAATGAATGTTGGTTGGTTAATAATGATTGTTTTGATCAGGTCATATTTTGTGGTAATATAAAAGATTTACCTGTACTTCTTAATAATGTAGTGGATATTTCAAGTTTTGAATCTATGATTGAGAAGTTGGAATATCATGGGACAACATCAGTTTTCTGTGAAATAGAGAAAAATCCATATAGCTGGATTTATTTACCATCAAGAGAGTATCAGGCACATCGTATTATATGTACAGGAAACTTTTCAGAAGCAAATAATACACCTGGGGTATTGACTGGTGTTGTAGAATTTACAGATCATATTTCTAAGGAAGATATTTTAAAAAATCTAGAAAAAATTCCTTTTTCTCCACGGTATCTTACTCATACTTATACAAAATATACTTATCCTATTCAAGATACTTTAACCAGAGAGATGATACTAAACTTGAAGAATATTTTAGAGAAGCAAGGACTTTATTTGTTAGGGCGATTTGCTGAATGGGAATATTATAATATGGATGCTGCAATGGGGGCGGCAATAGATATGTTTAATTCAAAATTGAAATAATATGATAGTTGTATATTCAAATGCGGGATTGGCAAATAGAATGTTTCATTATGCTTTATATAAAGCATTAGAAGTAAAAGGTATTGATGTCTATTTTGATGAAAAGAGCTATGTACCTGAATGGTCTTTTGAAACAACGACTTTGATGGATGTTTTTCCAAATATTCAATATCGTGAGTCTTTGCAATTTAAAAGAGCTTCTAAAAAAACGTTTTTAGATAAGATTGTAATACACTGTTCTAATTTATTTGGGGGGAGATATTATGTAAACTATCGATTTAAATATGATGATAAACTCTTTACTAAGTTAGAAACAAATCAAGATTTGTGTTTAATAGGTTTGTGGCAATCGGAAAAATATTTTATGGATGTGCGACAAGAAATACAAAAATGTTTTCAATATAGAAGTTTTGTGGATGATAAGAATGTGAAAACTGCTCAACAAATGCTGTCTGAAAATTCTGTCGCTATTCATGTGCGGAAAGGAGCAGATTATCAACAAAATAGAATATGGAAAAATACTTGTACGATAGATTATTATAGATTGGCTATAGACTATATACGTATGCATGTTCAAAATCCAGTTTTTTATGTGTTTACTGATAATAAAGACTGGGTAATTGAGAATTTTACTGATTTAGACTATACATTATGTGATTGGAATCCAACTTCTGGAAAACAAAATTATTTAGATATGCAATTGATGTCTTGCGCAAAACATAATGTTATAGCTAATAGTACGTATAGTTGGTGGGGAGCATGGCTAAATGAAAATTCAGATAAAATAGTAATAGCACCCAAACGTTGGTTTAATAAAATAGTAACACCGGATATTTTGCCAGAACAATGGATTAAGATATGATAAGTATAGAATGTAATATCATTTTATGAGAATAAATTTTGTTTCTTTCAGTCAATGGCTGATATTATGTGGTATAGTATGTGGAAAATATGGAGAGGTTATAATGCTGATTCTCTTTTTTTTCTTATTACTAACGTTCAAAAAGGGGCAAATATACAATTGTAAGGGAATTATTGTTTTTTTCTTTCTTTTGGGTTCATATACAATACCTCTATTATTATTCAATGGATATTCTCTAGCAAAGTTTATTCAACAGTATACTCTTCTTTTTTTCTGTGTGTTTATATATCGACAATTTTTTATATTGAATCGCACCAATTTAGATGCTTTATGGAATAAATATATACGTATCTCTTACTATGTCTCTGTCTTGGGAATCATTCAATTCATTATATGTTTGTTTATTGGTATAGATATATTTCCGAATGCATTTGTTCCAGATGGGAGAGTTATGCGTATTCATTCGATTTTTCAAGAGGCAGGGAATTTGGGGACATTCTTAATACCAGCAGTGGCGTATATTGTTTTTTCTCGGAATTTTTTTTTGACTCATATTCGTCTCTCTCTTATTGTATTAGTCGTTGAGTTATTAACATTTACAACTATTGCTTATACTGCTTTTCTCTTGATATTTGTAACTTGGTGTTATACATCTTTTAAATCTATACGTTATTTACTTATGGGTATAGTTGTTTTTGTGTTTTATTCGTTTATAACTTCTACACAGGTGTTGTCGGATAATGGAAATGATCTATTTTTAGTAATGAAAACAAAATTTATTCAAACGATTCCAAAAGCTGATAATTTTTCTCCTAATGATTTTGAAATGCTAAATTTAAGCTCTTATTCTATTTTATCTAATTTGTGGGTTGCTTCTCAAGCACCTATGCGGATGACAGGTACGGGATTGGGCAGTCATGAACTAAATTATGAACGTGTATATCAATCAGACGATCCAAAGTATGGTTCTAATAAAACTGATGCTTATTCTTTGTTGATTAGAATTTATTCAGAATTTGGCTACTTAGGACTATTCTTGTTTTTTGTTTTTCTCATTAAATTTTATAACCCTGCAAATGTAATGAGTAAATGTATGATCTTTCTTTTTATAAGTATGGGAGTTAGAGGGGGGCATTATACTTTATATGGAGTTGTTTTCTTTTCTTTTTTCTATTACTATTTACATAAAAAATTACAGCTGAAATGAAACTATTTATAAGATCTGTGATGTTTTTTCTGTTGCCTTCATTTATTCTTAATTTTTTCTTTTTTAAAACCTTCAAAAAAAGAATAAAAATAGGGTTCTCAATTGTGCTAGTAAAAGATATATCTTTATTAGATGGTTGTAAGATTGGACATTTTAATTTCATTAAATGTCCTTGCCTTAAAATGTCCGAGAGTGCAATGATCGGAAATTTAAACTTTATTAGAGGTAATTTTAGTTTGGAATTGAGAGAAGAATCAATGATTTATATGCAAAATAAAATTACTTCTTCAGGTTACTCTTTTCATGATGTTACTTTTGTATTAGGAAAATATGCTTCTATTCAAGTCGCTCATCTTTTTGATGTTACTGACAATATAAAAATAGGAGATAATACTCTTTTTGCTGGAGTTGGAACTCAAGTTTGGACTCATTCGTTCTATTTGGAAGACTCAGGAAAGGGGAGACACCGAATTGATGGTAGTGTTTCTATTGGAAATAATGTAAATATCAGTTCAAGATGTATTATATGCTGCGGGGTTAAAATTGCAGATTCTATAATTATTGGTGCAAACTCTTGTATATCTAAAGATTTAAAAAGTAAAGGATTGTATGTAAATCAGGAATTACGTTTCATTGAGTTTGATCCAGCAGAGAAAATGTCTTCTATGATTTGTCAGAAATCTATTGGTAAACTAAATATTTATAAAAAATAATAGTATGTTAGGCACAGTAGTGATAGTTAACGATTATGCTTACGTCAATGGAGGCGCAGGTTGGGTTGCGTTATCAACGGCAAAAGCTTTAAAAAAAAAAGGATATCGAGTTATATTATTTTCTGGAGTAGGTCCTATAGATGTCGGGCTTGTAGAACTTGGGATAGAGGTTGTCTGCTTGGGTATATCTGATATTTTACACGAAAAGAATAGACTGTATGCTTTTTGTCAAGGTTTATGGAATAAGAAAGCATATAATCTATTTTTAAATTTATTGAGTGCACTAAATAATAAAGAAACGATTATCCATTTTCACTCATGGAGTAAGTCTTTATCTCCCTCTGTTTTATATGCTACCAATAAGATGGGGTTTCATTCAGTTCTAACACTACATGATTTTTTTCTATATTGTCCTAATGGTGGTTTTTTTAATTATCAGAAGCAAAAGATTTGTTCTCTTAATCCTTTAAGTTTATCTTGTCTAGTATGTAATTGTGATGCAAGAAGTTATTCGCAAAAAGTTTGGAGGTGTATAAGGCAGTTCATTCAAAATAGAGTAGTTCGAAAGATGAATAATTTAACATGTATTTCTATATCAGATTTATCTTCTCGAATTTTTAATGAAAGTGATTGGCATGAGAAAGTTAGTAATATTCGAATAAATAATCCAATAGAGACAAAATTTACAACTGAATATGTATCAATAGAAAAAAATGAAACATATTTATTTATTGCTCGTCTTTCCTTAGAAAAAGGATTAGATTTATTTTGTGATGCTATATCTCAGTTAGGATTGAAAGGTTGTGTGTTAGGTGATGGCTATCTACTAGAGAGCTATCGACAGAAATATCCTACTATAGAATTTGCGGGTTGGGTATCAGGTGAAGATAAAAAATATTATTATCAAAGTGCTAAGGCTTTTATTTTTACGTCTAGATGGTATGAAACTTTTGGCTTGGTTGTTGCAGAAATGAAATCTTATGGTATTCCATGTATTGTCCCAGATAGGTGTGCAGCTAGTGAACAAATAGAGGAAGGAAAGACTGGTTACATATTTGAGAGTGGAAATTTAGAATCATTGAAAGAGTGTATTTGTAAATATGAGCAAACTGATATAATTAAACTTCAAAATAATATTTTAGATATATCTACTTCACAAAAATATTCAATGGAGGAGCATATTAAAGTGTTATTAAATGTTTATGAAGGAATTTTATTGTAAGGACTTACAGAATTTTGTATTTGTAAAATGACCATAACAAAACATATTCTAAAATGAAAATAAGAAGTAAAGCTCCATTACGTTTAGGTTTAGCTGGTGGCGGTTCGGATGTTTCACCATATAGTGATATTTATGGAGGGCTGATATTGAATGCAACTATTAATCTCTATGCATATTGTACCATAGAAGAAACGAATGACAACAAAATCGTAATCAATTCATATGATGTGTGTTGCCATAAAATCTATCCATTAGCAAAATGTTTGGATATTGATGGTGAAGCCAGTCTTGTCAAAGGTGTTTATAATAGAATAATGAGAGATTACGGTCTTGATGCGAAGTCTTTCAAAATTACAACCTATAACGATGCGCCGGCAGGTTCGGGTCTTGGCACGTCGTCAACAATGGTCGTATGTGTGTTGAAGGCATTTGTGGAATGGTTTAGCTTACCTCTTGGGGATTATGAGTTGTCTCGTCTTGCGTATGAAATTGAGCGTAAAGATTTAGGGTTATCTGGAGGTAGGCAGGATCAGTATGCTGCTGCATTTGGAGGGTTTAACTATATGGAGTTTCTTCAGAATGATCTGGTTATTGTTAACCCTTTGAAAATAAAACGGTGGATAATAGATGAACTTGAAGCTTCTATGATTCTTTATTTTACTGGTGCTTCTCGTAGTAGTGCCGCTATAATTGATGAGCAGAAGAAAAATACTTCGCAAGGTAATAGTGCCGCAATAGAAGCTATGCATAGAATAAAGCAGAGTGCGAGGGATATGAAACTTGCTCTTTTAAAAGGCGATATAGATAGTTTTGCAGATATACTTCGTGAGGGCTGGGAGAATAAAAAGAAAATGGCATCTCATATAACGAATCCTGTAATCCAAGAAGTAATGGATGTGGCTATGGAAGCTGGTGCAAAAGCAGGTAAAATATCTGGTGCTGGCGGTGGCGGATTTATAATGTTTATTGTTGAGCCGACTCGTAAGAAAGAGGTTATTGAGGCTCTTAAAAAAATGAGTGGCTTTGTTATGCCGTTCCAGTTTAGTGACGGAGGTGCTCACGGCTGGAAAATTTATTCTACAGATAACGTGCATTCGATGAATAATTTATAGTATAACCGATGAAAATTTTAGAAACAAGACTATACCAATACATAGACCTTCTTATTTTGAGATACCCTCAATTGATTGTTGCTAAGGATTGTATTGTTGAAGCGTATCAAATCCTTGAGGAGTCTTATACTAATGATGGAAAACTTTTAGTGGCAGGAAATGGTGGCTCTGCTGCTGATGCGGAACATATCGTTGGGGAATTGATGAAGGGCTTTGTTAATCCTAGAAAATTGGAAGCGGAGTATTCGGATGCATTGATTACTGTTAATAAAGAGCTGGGGAGAGTGTTGAGTGAGAATCTACAGGGTGCGCTCCCTGCTATTGCTTTAGATGGTCATTTAGCTCTAACTACTGCATATCTGAACGACTGTGAACCTTTACTTTGTTTTGCACAGCAAGTAAATGGATATGGAAGGAAAAGTGATGTGTTTCTTGGTATTTCTACTTCCGGGAATAGTAGAAATATACTGTATGCAGCGACTGTTGCAAAAGCTAAAGGGATGAAAGTAATTGGACTGACGGGTGAGAAAGATAGTAAATTATCAGAGATATCTGATACCTGTATTCAAGTTCCGGAGACAGAAACCTATAAGATACAGGAATTACATTTGCCTGTTTATCATTGCCTCTGTCTGATGCTGGAAGATACGTTTTTTGGAAAAGAATAATTTTTAGAATTAAATATATGAAGGTAGTAATAATGGCTGGTGGAAAAGGTACCCGTATTGCAACAGTTGCGGCTGATATACCTAAACCCATGATTAAAATATGTGGTAAACCTATCCTTGAACATCAGATAGAGAATCTTAAAGTTTGTGGACTCACCGATATTATTCTTGTTATAGGTCACTTGGGAGAAGTTATTCAGGAATATTTTGGAGATGGGGCAAAATGGGGAGTAAATATAGAGTATTTTGTAGAAGAACATCCACTGGGGACCGCTGGAGCATTGTTTATGATGCCACAATTGACAGACGATTTCTTATTGCTTTGTGGCGATGTTATAATAGATGTGAATTTCAACCGTTTTATTGCATTTCACAAGGCACATAAGGCATGGGCTAGTTTAATATCTCATCCTAACGGGCATCCTTATGATAGTTCTTTGTTGGTGACAGAGATTATGTCGCCAAAGGAGGTGGGAGGTATGCCGGAAGATACTCATAAAGTAATCCGCTGGATGAATAAAGAGGATGAGAGATTATACTATAAGAACAGAGTGAATGCTGGAGTCGAAATTGTTTCTCCTGAACTTCTAAAAGAAACAATGAAGAATTTTACTCCTCGTCACCCTGAGAATCCCAACAAGATAGATTTAGATCGTGATGTGCTGAAACCTAATATCAAAAGTGGTAGAATATATGCTTATGATACCCCTGAATATGTTAAAGATATGGGTACTCCTGATCGTTTTCATGAGGCTGAAACTGATATGTTGAAAGGGTTGGTATATGCAAGAAATCTCAAAAATAAGCAGAAAGCTATATTTCTTGATAGAGATGGAACGATAAATAAATTGGCAGGGTTTGTTACCAATCCGGAGCAGTTTGAACTGATACAGGATGTGACGGATGCAATTAAATTAATAAATAAATCAGGCTATCTGGCTATTGTTGTAACTAATCAGCCTGTGATTGCTCGTGGTGATTGTACTTTTGAAGAATTGCAGACTATTCATGACAAAATGGAAACGGAACTTGGGAAAAAGGGGGCTTTTGTTGATGCAATATATGTATGTCCTCATCACACGGACAAGGGGTTTGAAGGTGAACGACCTGAATATAAGTGTGACTGTAATTGTAGGAAACCGAAGCCGGGACTATTTTTACAGGCAGCTAAAGACTTTAATATAAATTTGTCACAATCCTATATGATAGGTGATAGTGATAGTGATATAGAAGCCGGTCAGAATGCCGGGGTACAGAAATCATTAAAAATAGGGACTAGTGAAGGAAAAACGTTATTGGATCTCGTAAATCTCGTCTTGTCATATTAAAGTTTTCTTAATGAAGAAAAGAGTTCTACAAATATCAAATTACTATACACCGCATATAGGTGGTATAGAACAAACATGCCAGTACTTATCTGAAGGTTTGAAAGATGAATATGAAGTAAAAGTTATTTGTTTCAGTGAGGATAAAGAAACAAAAGTTCAAGAAACCAATGGGATTCAAATAATAAAACCGGGAGTTTTTCTTAGTGTAGCTAGGCAAGATTTGTCTTTTTCATATTGGGGCCATTTATATAAGGTTATTAAAACGTGGAAGCCGGATGTGATTCATTTTCATTATCCTAATCCTTTTGTAACAGCACTTCTTCTTCCCATTATACCAAGAACCACGAAATTATATGTACAATGGCATCTTGATATAACAAAGCAAAAGAAGATATATCCTTTTATTAAGCCTTTTGAAACAATATTGCTAAAAAGAGCGGATCTGATTGCACCTACATCACCTAATTATCGCGATTCGTCCAAAACTTTATTCCCATTTAGAAATAAAACAACTATTCTTCCAAGTGCTATAGATATTCAAAAGTTAAATGTAAATACTGGAGATATAGAAATCATACAAAGAATAAAAGATAAAGCGAAAGGGCGAAAAATTGTTTTCTTTATTGGCAGGCATGTTCTTCATAAAGGAATCCAGGATTTGATTGAGGCTGAACAGCTGATAAAGAATGATTGCTATATTTTTATAGGAGGAGTGGGACCAATAACTGATGAAATGAAAGCTATTTGTAAATCAAATAGGGTTGAATTTGTGGGTAGACTATCCGATCAGGAGAAGAAATGTTATTATCATGCAGCTGACATTTTTGCATTTCCTTCTTATACAAAAGCAGAAGGTTTTGGCTTGACATTAGCAGAAGCAATGTATTGTAATGCTGTTCCTGTAACATATACGATAGAAGGCTCGGGAGTTAATTGGGTATCACTTCATGAAGTTACGGGTTTAGAGGTCCCCAATAGGAATGTTGCAGAATATGCTAAGGCGATAGATGAATTGTTGTCAGATGATAAAAAAAGAAATGATTTCGCGGAGACGGCTCATCAACGGATTGTCGAAAATTTCACCATTGAGAAAGAAATCTTGAATTTAAAAAAACAATATAAGGAATTACTATGAATTATATAATAATAGGTGGCACGGGGTTTATTGGTACACATCTTACAATTTTAATAAAACAACAGTATCCTGATGCTCAAGTATACAATCTTGATATTGTGAAGCCCGGTACTCCATTACTTACCGTAAAAAACTATGTGAGTCCACTGAAAGAAGAGCAGGTATTGCAGTCTGTATTTGTAGAGTGTGATGTCCGCAAGTCTATAGAACACCTTACTTTTACTCCCACTTCCGAAGACGTCATCTTTAACTTTGCAGCCGTTCATCGTACTCCGGGGCATCCGGATCAGGCTTATTTTGAGACGAATATTCGTGGTGCAGAGAATGTATGCGCTTTTGCAGAGAAGTTCGGAATAAAGAAAATAGTTTTTACCAGTTCCATAGCTCCTTATGGTGCAGCAGAAGATTTGAAAACAGAAGATACGCTTCCCACACCGAACACGCCTTATGGAATTTCTAAGTTAGTGGCTGAAAAAATACATACGATTTGGCAGGCAAAAAGGTCGAACGAACGACAACTTACTATTGTTCGTCCGGGTGTGGTATTCGGTAAAGGAGAAAATGGTAACTTTACCCGTTTGTATTGGGGTATCCGTGGCGGTAAGTTCTTCTATCCGGGCCGTAAAGATACGATTAAGGCTTGTATTTATGTAAAAGAACTGGTTCGTTTTATGCTCTATTGTTTAGAGCATCACGATGAAGGGGTAGAGTTGTATAATTGTACATTTGAGCCTGCTTATACTATTGAACAAATAGTTGGACAATGAAAAAGGCTATAGGGATGCGACGTATCGTTATTAAGATACCGGGAGGTCTTCTAATGGCAGTTGCAGGTATTGTTGGTTTGTTGGGAGGAAAAGCATTAGGCATTTGTCCAGCTCGTGTAAAGAAATTAATGATCTCTACCAATATATGTGGAAAGAAGTTAGCTGATTCAGGATATAAGTTTCATTATACATTTGAGGAGGCAATAAGAGATTGGTATAAGGATAATGATAATTTATGTTTGAGATAATTCATTCTAGAAAAAGTAGATTTTATCCTTTCTGAAGGAGGGGATTGGAAACTAAAGAGGGTCTAATATGCGTAAAGGCAATTTAGACTACCGTGGTTTGAAGGCTTTGGTAGAACATGACGGAGATCAGGAAGGGGCGAACGAATTATGAGAACCTGCTTCCCATGACAATATGTCTAACGAATTAGTGAAAACAGTTTAAAACTTACTATCCAAGACAAGTGGCGAATGCCTACTGACACTCGCCTGAAAGGTGTATACCATGTTTTGGATGCTCAATATATTTCTTTTTTCTTTTTATTATTAATAACTTAAAAATCAAAATCATGAAACAACAAGAATTTAACGATTTCCTCTTTCAAGCGATTGAGGAAAAGAGAAATTTGAGAATTCCTAGTACTCGCGGAATGCAGAAAGATTCTTTAACTGCCAGTCACATTGGAGAAACCGACAACGTTTCCGGCAATATGGATTGTTCTGATATTGCTGGGGTTGATTTGAACGCCGGCATGAGCCTTGCTGATTACAGAGCTTGTTCGATGGTGATGGCTGTTTGCCAGAACATGATTCAGAAAACGATTTCGGATGCTGCTGCCGAAGCTAAAATAGAAGCTGCCGTAGCATTGAAAAATATGAATGCCTGGGTACAGGCTTATGTAGATTTTCCACTTCCTTTTTTCAATTTTGCTGATACGCAGAGTGATGTGTACGTAAAAAAAGATTTTAAATTATCGGCAGATCCGGATATTGTGGATAAGGTGCTGAATATAAAGAATGTCCCTGATTTAAAAGATGCTGTTTCGGCTGCTTTGCATAAAACAGGCGGTGATATTGTTTCATATCAGGGAACGACCCGACATTTTAATTATTTTGGTATTATAAAAGCTTATTTTGATACGCGTATCGAGTTTCGAGCAGTTAAATATTCGCTGAATCTGAAGGAGACAAATGTAAAGGTATTATGTAGCTCCACTGATGTGACTAAATTGGATTCTTCTTATGATACATACCTTTTTGAAGCTGATAAATATTTTCTAGTGAAGATGCAATCGAAAATGGGTGAACAAATGGCTGATTATTTTGCTGAGATGCTATTCACGTTTATCAAAACGTTCTATCAGACTCAGTGGAATGATTTTAAAGGTAAATTGGTAAATATTTTCCAAAAAGGATAAATCTAATAATCTAATATTATGAAAAAAGAATGGGTTGCAGTAACTACTGCGTCAGACGATAGAATTTCACAGAAAACTGTATCTCAAGAGCCTTCTAAGGACGGGGGGAATACAGGTTGTATCCGTGTCCGATATGAGCTGAAGGGATTGTGGAAAAGTAAAATTGAATATGGCGAACAAGAATATATGTCTCTTGGTTCTAACGAAACAGGGAATACTCAGGAAGTAGGAGCTCCGTCTCTTCCGCAAGAAGGTCTTTTGGTTGCATTGCCGAGTAATGCTCGTTTTAAAGAGCTTAAGGTAATAGACTTCCGGCAAAAAGAGATAAGTCTTGAAAGGACTATAATACCTACTCCCCAGTCTGTGCGCGAGGGGAAGTAAGTGAAGTATATTCCGGACCCTCGATATTATCAATCTGATAAGGAATTTCCGGGCAAAACGATAGAGTATGTTTCTACAAGTGAGATTGCGGGCATGAAAGCTGTTCATATCATGCTGTATCTGGCTCAATATGCTCCTTTATTTAATAAGTTGTCTTGGCTGGAGTATATAGATTTTGAGGTCGTGTATGAGATAGGTGGGGTAGATACGGCTATTGCTCCTTTTGCACGGAGAGTTAATAAATCTTTGGCTTCTGTGCTATTATTAGGATATGGAGAACAAATAGGTAGTTATGAAAAAGAAATTGATAACATTGATAGTCCGGTATTGGATTCGTCTCTAAAGTCACCTTCTAATAAAGGAGACTTCTTGATTGTGACTACGCTTCCGTTTAAAAAAACTTTCGAGGAGTTTAGCAGTGCCCGTGAGAAAAAGTTTCAAGTAAAGATAGTCACCAAGGATCAAATCTTAGCCGAGTTTCCAGATACAAAAGAAGAAGTATCCATTAAAAATTTCCTTAAATATGCAGTACAAAACTGGGAAGTACCGCCTCAGTATGTTATTTTGGGAGGTAATGTGGATCAGATTCCTACTTATATTAGAACTTATGATGCGCGCAATATACCTTCAGATCATTATTATGCGGATTTGAATGATGATATTATTCCGGAACTTTGTGTATCGCGTTTTCCTGCTTCTAAAGTGGCTGATATGAAAAAGCTTTGTGATGCTGCTATTGCTTATTCGACACAAAATGGTAGCTGGAGTAAAGATATCCTCCTTACTACTTATCAGGGTTCCGGATATGAGATTTGTAAGGACGGAATTAATGATGATATTAAAAGCCTGTTTCATCCAATAAAAAAATATGGGAGTGATCCGGCTGCGACAAAGGATGAGGTGATGCGTTGTGTAAATGAAGGAGTTGGTTTTATCAATTATAGAGGGCATGGCGATGCTGATAAATGGTCTAGTTGTAATGGAATGCAAAATAGCGATATTCCTGCATTAAAAAATGATAAGAAGTTACCACATGTGTTTAGTATTGCCTGTTTAACCAATAAGCTTAATTATAATCCTCCTGCTTATAATTGCTTTGGTACTACATGGATGATTAATCAGAAAGCAGCGTCTTTTTTGGGCGCTTCGATAGAATCGTATACTACGGTTAATGATGAGTTTGATAAGTATCTTTGGGATGCTATAGTAAATCATAATATTGAAAGGGTTTGTGATATTTTTAATTATGCGACAATTAAACTGTATAATAATAACAAATCTTCTGTATATGTGACCGCTAATATTTATATGTATCTTTTATTAGGTGATCCGACCCTGAATTATAAGAAGAGTGCTATGTCTACTAGTTTTGTTCTGATGTTAGATTGTTCTGGAACGATGATAAAAGCTATTGATCAAGTGAAGATTGATACGAAAGCTTTTATACGTGAGACGCGGGTAAATGACCAGTTTGGTATAAATTGTTTTAGTGGAAATGCAAATTGGATATTCCCAACCGGGCCTGATCCGAAAATAGTGACTGTCACTGATATAAATAAGGAACCTAAAGAGGCGGAAAAAGAAATTGACAAGATTTGTGCTGACGGGATGACTAATATAGGAGCTGCCATCCAGTTAGGGAAACAAATGTTGGATTATGAAACTCCGAATGTCAAAGCGCTGGTTCTCTTAAGTGACGGTGAAAAGAATACAGGACCTGAACCTGATACTGTATTAGGAAAGGAAATTCCTATATTTATAGCAGGGCTGGGACCATATCTGCGTAAGGAATATTTTGATAAGATGCTCGCACTTAATTCACAAAGCAAATATTATCATGAATATCGTGCATCTGATATGGCGCTGATTTTTAATGATATTCGTGCTTTGGCACCTAAGACTCGTTTGGCCTCTAATAGAATCGGAATATATTCAGGCAGTGATTACCAGTTGGTGAAAGCGCAGGTGACTAAGGATTCCGGAAAAACTCAATTTGCGGTAGTATGGTCTGACAAACGTTTTACTTATACATCCAAGTATCCGGAAGGTTTTAATATTGGGGTTAATTTAGTGCAGCCGAATGGAAAAAGACTCGCTTGTGAACCGGATGTAGTAGGTGAAGGCTATTGTATTTTCAATTTAGAAGATACACAGTCCGGAGAATGGGGGATACTTGTTGAATATGCTGTGGGAAAGATTGAATTGCCGGAGATTAAAGGTACAATTGGCGCATTTCAATTTGAAACAGATATTAATATGAATTTTGATCTCCCTAATGTATTAGAGGTCGGTAAGCCATTGGAATTAAAATTGGATGTGCTCAATGGAAATAATCCGATTGAGAATTTAAAAATAGATGTTGAAATAAAACGTCCAACAATATCTTTAGACAATGCTTTGATTAAATATGCTGATGCATTGAAGAAAGTGAATGTCAGTGGAAAACTGTTGGATACTTGTACAGGTTCGCGTGACGGAATGGAAGACTTGCTTCGATTACAGATTCTCAGAGAACAAAATATACAGGAATTCCGTAAAGACATATTGGAGGAGGAAATAGTGAAACGGCAGTTGGCATTTTCTCATAAGGATGGTAGTTATGATTATTTGTTCAATAATACCTTGGAAGCTGGCAACTATTCTTTTAGAATAAATGTGAATGGAATAGATCCGATGACTGGTCAGCCTGTTTCGATGACGACAAGCCGGGCTGTGTTGGTTGGGTAATTTCAGACTGGGAAAAGTCAGCGAAGATCGTTGATATAGTTTATATAATCAGAGGCTTTTAATAAGTCAAATGAGCTATTTACTGGTATAAAATAAAATGTTGAGATGTTATTAGCACGAAGAGTGTTTGTATGTGAGATGAAAAAAATGTAGGTCCCTAGCTTCATGCTGTAAAAAGCATGATTCTCCTACATTGTGGATTAGAAATAGCGCGACGGCGCATTTCTGATCTACGCCCTGGCATCGGAGGTTAAAGCCGATGTGAATTTCCCACTATATCAACTGTCTGTGAAGATCGTTGATATTTCAAAATTGAAATCATAACTTTTTAATAAAATAATAACTCATAGTGGGCTAAGAGGCGTAAAAAGGCTCGATAGTTACACAATGAGTACCAAAGAATATGTAGGTCCCTAGATTCATGATAAATTCATGAAATCCCTACATAATGCGGGTTGGAAAGAGTACGGCGGTATATTTCTAACTTAGCCCTCATATCGGTTAAAAAACTGATATGTATCTATATGTGAAATATGCCAGCTGTCTGTGAAGATCGTTGGTATATTATTTTTAAAACTATGTTGTTGATAACTAATATAATAACTATCTAATTGGATAAAAAGGGCTCCGCAAGGGGCTTTTTCTTTTTCTATCTGGAATAAAAGCCACACCTTTGCATTGTTGATCAACGAAACGTAAATAAATAATTTGAATTTAAATCTTTAAAAAAACGTAGTATGAGTGTAATTTACAAAGTCATTACGCGACCAACGGATCCGCGTGTTCCCAATTCTCCTAAGAGATTTTATCCGCATCTGATCACTTTAGGTCAGTCTGTTAATCTGAAATATATTGCGCAGAAAATGCAAGATCGTTCTTCATTGTCTGTCGGTGATATAAAGAGTGTGATCCAGAATTTTGTGGAAAAAATGAAGGAGCAGTTACTGGAAGGAAAGTCGGTGAATATCGAAGGTTTGGGTGTATTTATGTTGACTGCCCGTTCGAAAGGTGCGGAGCTGGCGAAGGATATCAATGCTAAAAGTGTGGAGAGTGTCCGCATCTTCTTTCAAGCAAATAAAGAGTTGCGTGTTACAAAAACTGCCACCCGTGCAGATGAGAAGCTGGATTTGATTAGTCTGGATGAATATCTGAAGAAAATTAGTATTACTGTATTGCCGGAAGAACCTGAAAAACCGGGGGAAGGCGAAGGTGATGGAAATGAAGGTGGCGGTAGCGGAGAAGCACCGGATCCGGCAGCTTGATGAGTTGCTAATTGACGATTACTCGTTAGGGTGTTTTAGTGTTTAATTTTAAAATAAAAATGTCTATGAAGAAAACGTGGAGTATCATTTTGAAAGTGATTATTGCTGTTGCCGGTGCAATTGCCGGAGTGGTTGGTGTGCAGGCGGCAACTTTTTAGTTGGTATCTTATAAATAGATATAGTTAGGTATGAATGGCAGGCGGGGTTTATTAAATCCCGCCTGTTTTTTAGGATGGTTAAAGAATATAAAAAAAGAGCAAACTCATAATATTCCTAAATCTTTCCGGAATCTGTATCGTTATTTGTAGCATAGAATAAAGTATAGTATTAACGCTAAAAGAATAACGATTATGAAGAAAATTCTATCTCTACTTGTACTGGCTCTGGTAGCCGTGCAGTTTTCATTCGCAAAAGATGTGATAACTAAAGACATGAATCAGTTGCCGCTTCCGGCGCGTAATTTTATCAATAGTAATTTTACAAAACCACAGGTTGCCCATATCAAAATTGATAAGGATATGATGGAATCTACCAAGTATGAAGTGGTATTGATGGATGGTACGGAAATTGATTTTGACAGTAAGGGAAACTGGGAAGAGGTAAGTGCTAAGAAAGGGCAGACTGTTCCTGTTAGTATTGTTCCGGGATTTGCTGTCAACTACCTGAAAGCGCATAATTTTGTGAATGAAGGAGTGACAAAAGTGGAACGTGACCGCAAGGGGTATGAGATTGAATTGTCTACCGGGCTTTCTTTCAAATTTGATAAGAAAGGAAAATTTATCAAGACCGATGATTAACTAGTTGCAGTAAATAGACCTAAACAAGAAGATAACTATGTGGAGATTTAAGTTTAGCGCATGGGTAGTAGTGTTGCTTATGGCTGCCTTTTCTTTCGGCGCATGTGATAATGACGATGATGATACTTTTGTTCCTCCCAGTAATATTACGGAGGCCTTGAAACAGGTATATCCGGCTGCCCAGAATATAGAATGGGAGATGAAAGGTGCTTATTATGTAGCTGACTGTTGGGTGAGTAATGATGAATTGGAAGTCTGGTTTGATGCTAATGCCAACTGGGTGATGACAGAAAATGAACTGAACAGTATTGATCAGTTGGTGCCGGCTGTTTATACGGCTTTTATGGATTCTAAATATAACGCGTGGGTAGTGACAGATGTATATGTGTTGACATTTCCACAGAATCCGATGGAATCTGTGATTCAGGTGAAACAAGGTAGCCAGCGCTACTCGCTTTATTTCACGCAGGATGGCGGATTGATACATGAAAAAGATATCAGTAATGGAGACGATACGAATTGGCCGCCAACTGAATAACTTTTAATCATAAAAATGACAACGGACTATTTCTATAAAAGGAATGGTCCGTTGCTTTTTATAATTACATTTGTTTGTAATCTTTGGCCAATCCTCCTTCACTTGTTTCTTTATAGAGTGACGGTAGGTCATGTCCGGTCTGTTTCATCACTTGCACTACTTTGTCGAAAGAGACACGGTGCATGCCATCGGTAAAAGCTGAATAAAGATTAGCATCCAGCGCACGTGCGGCGGCGTATGCATTTCGTTCGATACAGGGAATTTGTACCAATCCGCATACCGGGTCGCAAGTCATTCCCAAATGGTGTTCCAAGCCCATTTCTGCTGCATACTCAATTTGTGCAGGGCTGCCCCCGAACAATTGATTGGCGGCAGCCGAAGCCATTGCGCAGGCAACACCTACTTCTCCCTGACAACCTACTTCTGCTCCGGAAATGGATGCGTTGAATTTGACGATGTTGCCAAATAAACCGGCAGTGGCTAACGCACGTAAAATGCGCATATCGCTAAAGTCACGGCTTTTTTGAAGATGATAAAGTACGGCAGGCATAACTCCACAAGAACCACAGGTAGGAGCGGTTACTATTTTACCACCGGAAGCATTTTCTTCACTTACTGCCAAAGCATAAGAGAAGACGAGCCCTCTGGATTGCAGGGATTGTTTGTATCCGGTAGCACGTATGTAATAAGTGGAGGCTTTCCGCCGGAGATTTAGTGGTCCGGGTAGTACGCCCTCTGCTTCGAGTCCACGGTGAATGGCATCTTTCATGGTAGCCCACACTTCAGCCAGATAGTCCCATATATCTTCTTCCTCACATTCCTTTACGTATTCCCAATAACTTTTTCCGGTATCTTCACACCATTGGAGTATTTCAGTCATGTTTTCCATACCATATACATCGGGGCTTTCGATGGTTGGATTGTCATTATTTTCTGCCAGTGCACCACCACCGATGCTATAAACAGTCCAATTCTCCTGCACTTTATCGTTGCTATCCAAAGCCGCAAATGTCATTCCGTTCGGATGGAACGGTAGAAAGACTTTGGGCTGCCACACAATTTCTACCGGGGCAGTGGGTTGCAAGGTGTCTATAATGGCTACATCCGTCATGTGTCCTTTGCCTGTAGCAGCTAAACTGCCGTAAAGGGTTACTTTAAAAGATGCAGCATCCGGATGACGTTCCAGAAACATTTCGGCAGCTTTGCGCGGTCCCATAGTGTGGCTACTGGAAGGTCCTGTGCCTATTCTATATAGCTCTTTTATCGATTTCATGATTGATGATGTGTTTTTGTTAATACCATTTCTTTTTTCTGAAGTACAAATATACAATAATACCGATAATTGCCATTATAATCCAGGCAAATAAATACCCGTACTGCCATTCCAGTTCCGGCATCCATTTGTAATTCATTCCCCATACTCCAACCAGAAATGTCAAAGGGATGAAAATAGTGGATACGATGGTCAGCCTCTTCATGATATCGTTCATTCGTAAGTCATTGTTGGAGATGTATAGATCGACTAATGAAGAAAGGGTTTCCCGGCAGATTTCGATGGTTTGTAATACAAATTGCAAGTGGTCGTTTACATCATTGAAAAAAGCACGGTTCACTTTATGGATGAGCAGGTTTTCTGCCCTCAGTAGCTTTATATATTGTTCTTTTAAGGGGAGAATTGCTTTTTTCATTAGCATATATTGGCGTCGTAATGCTTGAATCTGGATACCGATGTCGTCTCCGCTGGTGATGGTTAGCAATTCTTCTTCCAAATCTTCGAGTGCGTCATCGATGGAAGAGATGGTTGAAATGTAGTTTCCCATCACGCTGTTGAGCAGTACGCTAAGTAGATAATCTGTTTGACGGCTGCGTATCTTCAGAACATCATTACGCAAGGCAGAACTGACATCATCAAAGAAATCAGTTTCTTTTTCGAGGAAAGTCAGTACATAATTATTTCCTATGATAAGGCAGACTTGCTGTTGGAGCAGTTCGTCCAGTTCATTTTCTTCTTTATGTTCGTTCGGATAGAATATCTTTAAGATCAGGACAATGTATTTATCATGTTCTTCTATCTTAGTCGGATGATCCGCATTTAATATATCTTGTAAAACAAGGAAGTCTATTTCGAAATGACTGCAAATTTCCCGGATAGTTTCTGTGTTTTTCATTCCGTGTATCTGTAGCCAGTTGATTTGATCGTTGTTTAGCGTACCTTTGATGGCCTGAAAAGTGTCACTAGAGCTTTCCTGCATCTCGGTAGCATTGTAAGTACAAAGATGTAAATGGGTAGGAGTAAGACTTTCTCCTGTGTAAATAAGCTTTTCGCTTAACAGATTATTTTTCATGCTTTATTCTCGTTTTAGAAAACCACTGTAACAAAGGTAGTGGTTTTCTAAATGAGAACAAGTTCTTTGAACGTTTTGTTTACGTGTCAGTCAAAATCGACTACTGTGATTCCGGCACCGCCAAACTGTACATGTTCGTCGGCATAGTGGCTGACTCCCGGTACGGTGGCCAGATATTGGCGGATAAGTGTACGAAGTATTCCCGTTCCTGTGCCGTGAAGGATACGTACACGATCCATGCCGACTAATATGGCGTCATCAATAAAATAGGTGACTGCCTGTAAGGCTTCATCCCCACGCATTCCGCGTACATCAATGTCCTGTTTGAAGCTAAGCTTCTTTTCATACATCTGATCGTGTGTCTGGCTGCTGACAAAAGTGCTTTTTGCAATCCCTTCCGTCTTGGGCGTATGATTGGTACGTTCCAGACGGTCTATTTTTACGGTCGTTTTTATGCTTCCAAAAGCAACAGTCGCATTTTTACCACTGATTTCCATCACTTGGCCGATGCTTGTCTGTCCTTTGATTTTTACATTTTCTCCTACTGCAATCGGCACTATTTTAGGGGCACTTGATGGAGAAGAGACTGCAGCTTTCGGTTCGCTCTTCTTGTTTTTCTTCCGTTCTTGCTTCTCCTTTAGTTTCTCCATTTTTTTTGCAATCTTCTCTTCATGCTCTTTAGATGCCAGTGCATCCAGAGAAGTACGGAAGTCTGTCAGTTCCTGACGTGCCTGGCGCGTCTTTTCCTTTTCGGCTTGCGCTTCCTTTATTGTACGAATCGTATTTTCAATGCGGGCATTGGATTCCTGAAGCATGCGTTCCGCTTCTTCTTTTGCTTGCCGGATAATCTCTTTCCGGGATTTTTGCAATTCTTCCATTTCTGTCTGGTAACGGGCAATGGTTTCTTCCATGTGCTTTTCCCGTTGACGGATGGTTTGACGTTTTCCTTCCCAGTAACGCTTGTCACGCACAATGTCCTGAAGGTATTTGTCTGCATTGATATATTCGCTTCCTACGATTTCCGAAGCATCTGCGATGACATCTTCCGGTAGTCCGATTTTTCGTGCAATTTCTACGGCAAACGAACTTCCCGGATTTCCGATTTGTAATTGGAAAAGTGCTTGCATGAGATGACGGTCGTAAAGCATGGCTCCGTTCACTACTCCTTCATGATCTTCAGCAAAATGTTTCAGATTCTGGTAGTGGGTAGTGATGACTCCGAATGTTCCTTTCTGGTTGAAACGTTTCAGTACAGCTTCGGCAATAGCACCTCCGATTTGCGGCTCCGTACCTCCACCGAACTCGTCAATCAGGATGAGGCTCCGTTCGTTACAGCTCTTCATCATGATTTTCATATTGGTCAAGTGAGAAGAGTAGGTACTCAAATCATCTTCAATAGATTGCTCATCACCAATATCGATAAAGATGCTACTGAATATACCGGCATGACTACGTTCGTGCAAGGGAATCAGCATGCCGCATTGCAGCATATATTGCAGCAAACCGACTGTTTTCAAACAGACGGACTTACCTCCGGCATTCGGTCCGGATATAATAAGGATACGTTGTTTTTGATCGAGCTCTATATCCAGTGGTACAACTTTCTTTCCATGTTTGGCTAATGAAAGTTGTAATAAAGGATGCACTGCCATTGTCCAATCCAGTAGTTGCTCATTCTCTACGGCGGGTTTCAGACTATTGGTCTGTATGGCGAAGTAACTTTTCGCACGGATAAAATCTATCTCTGCCAGAAATTCGTATGATTGAAGAATTTCCGGAATAGATGGACGAAGGATATTCGAGAACTCGGTAAGGATACGAATGATCTCACGTCGTTCATCACCTTCGAGTTCACGGATGCGGTTGTTGGCTTCTACCACTTCCGCCGGTTCTATAAACACAGTTTTTCCACTGGCGGATTCATCGTGTACGATACCTTTGATTTTTCGCTTGAGTCCAGGGGCAACTGGAATCACCAGACGTCCGTCACGCATGGTGGGAGCTACATCTTTGTCCACGTATCCTTCGGACTGCGCACTACGCAGGATGCTGTTTAATGAACGGGAAATATTTCCCATCGTACTGGCAAGTTCGCGACGTATGCGGGCTAATTCGGTAGAGGCATTATCCTTGATTTTTCCATATTTGTTAAGGATGCCATCTATTTTCCCTATCAGTTGCGGGAACACGGCAATATCTCCTGCCAGTCGTTTCAGGCTAGGGTAGGGGGTATTGTTTTCTTCTTCATCTTCATTCCGATGTAGAAAGCGTACAATGTCACGGATGGTTTCTAATGAACGGCGTAGGTCAAATAATTCTTGTTCGTCCAAATACATTCCTTCTATCCGCACACGTTTTAGCGAAGGACGGACATCAAAGAAAAATTGATCGGGAAATCCGTCCTCTTCCTGGATGATGCGGACAAACTCTGTTACTTGGTTTAATTTCTCCTCAACCTCTTCATGTTGCTCGGAAAAGTTCATGTCTGTAACTCTTTCTTCACCTAAAGTACTGAGGCACTTATCTTTTAGTAACTGTCTTATCTGGTCGAATCCTATCTTTTGCTCAAAGTTTTGAGGGTATATCATATTTCTGTTCTTACTAATGAACTGCAAAAATACGATTAATTCGCGAAAAAAATATCAGAATGTTTGCAGATTTAAAAATGATTCGTACCTTTGCACCGCTTTCAACGGAAAGCACTTCTGATAAAGGAGTTTTGGAGAGGTGGCAGAGTGGTCGATTGCGGCGGTCTTGAAAACCGTTGTACTGCGAGGTACCCGGGGTTCGAA
>OOCB01001208.1_pt1 | contig 35753 bp, 27 predicted proteins | sample 1671351 | NCBI WGS metagenome assembly OOCB01 (sample SAMN06348148, study PRJEB24527) | human gut metagenome | biome: human gut; feature: ankylosing spondylitis patient; material: feces | host: Homo sapiens | place: China | collected 2015-10 | reverse complement strand
TTTTTTATATTTTATCTTATGATTTTTCTAAAAAAATTCTTATTATAGCAGTCCCAGATCTACCATCACCCATAATGGCACTCTCCCTTTATTTTAAACAATATCCCTGTTATCTTCCGGTTCTCTGCTGTTGTTTCCGATCACGGATATAATTCAGCTTTTTCTGATACTCATCCATGACAGCCCTCTCCCAGTCTTCTTTAAATGCTGCATTGATAGAATGGGCAATGTTTTTCAGACAGAAGACATCCTCCAGCGTGATCGTGCAGAATCCCCTTAAATTGTTCGGTTTATCATTCTTTTCCATTGGCAAATTGTTTAAGTTAATGACATTGATTCACTCCGTTCTCAGCAACACTCTTCGCGGCATGTCTTACAGGATTTGTGATCGGATATTCGCGATTGAAGCATTGGATTTACTTACAGCAATTCTATAATTTTGTCAAAAAGTCAAAATAATACATAAATCCGTCAAAATATCGAAAGTATTTTCTCTATAAAGTATTTATTATATATTTATGCAATACAACTATACACAAATTCTAAATTATCAGGGGCAAAAGATATTTACAGCAATCCTTGTAAATAACGCATATTGAGAGGATTGCTATAGTCAGCTCACATAATTCTTATTCAAATCAAACGTACTAAAATATAATATTATCAGGAGGTCTTTACAATGGAAAAAAGATGGTGGAAAGAAAGCGTCGTATATCAGATCTATCCTCGCAGCTTCTGCGACAGCAACGGAGACGGAATCGGTGATCTTAACGGTATCACCGGCAAACTTGACTATTTAAAAGAGCTTGGAATTGACGTAATCTGGCTCTCTCCGGTTTACAAATCACCAAATGATGACAACGGATATGATATCAGTGATTATCAGGCGATCATGGACGAATTCGGAACCATGGAAGACTTCGACCGTATGCTTGCCACAGCTCACGAAAAAGGCATCAAAATCATGATGGACCTGGTTGTAAACCATACCTCTGATGAACACAAATGGTTCATCGAGAGCCGCAAATCCACGGACAATCCTTACAGAGATTACTACATCTGGCGTCCTGCAAAAGAAGACGGAAGCCTTCCGAACAACTGGGGCTCCTGCTTCTCCGGTCCTGCATGGGAATACGACAAGACAACAGATATGTATTTCCTGCACCTGTTCTCCAAAAAACAGCCTGATCTGAACTGGGACAATCCTGCTGTACGTCAGGATGTTTTCGATATGATGAACTGGTGGCTGAAAAAGGGCGTTGACGGATTCCGTATGGATGTTATCAGCCTTATCTCCAAAGAGCCGGGGCTTCCTGACAAAGAACCTGGAATTAACGGCTATGCAACCTTCAATGTATCCGCAAACGGTCCTCATGTACATGAATACCTTCAGGAAATGCGTCAGAAAGCACTGAATAATGCTGACACGATCACTGTAGGCGAATGCTCAGGTGTTACTCTGGAAGAGGCAAAGAAATATGCAAGAAGCGATGAAAAAGAGCTGAACATGGTATTCCAGTTTGAGCATATGGATGTTGACAGCGATGAAAAAGCCGGCAAATGGACAACCAGAAAGATGGATCTGCGCAACCTGAAAAAAATCCTTACACGCTGGCAGAAAGGTCTTCAGGATATTGCATGGAACAGTCTCTACTGGGAAAATCATGACCAGCCAAGAAGCGTTTCCCGTTTCGGCAATGACAGTGACGAATACAGAGAAATCTCTGCAAAAATGCTTGCAACATGTATCCATATGATGCAGGGTACACCTTATGTATATCAGGGTGAGGAACTGGGTATGACAAACTGCCCGTTTAACACTCTTGACAACTTCCGCGACCTTGAAAGTATCAATGCTTTCCACGAATTAACCGAACAGGGTAAGATGACCGAAGAGGACATGATGGCAGCAATCGGTTATAAGGGACGTGACAATGCAAGAACCCCTATGCAGTGGGACGACAGTGCTTACGCAGGTTTCTCCACAGCTAACCCCTGGATTATGGTAAACCCGAACTACACTAAGATCAATGCCAAAGATCAGGTTAACCGCGAAGATTCCGTATTCAAATATTATCAGAAACTGATCAAGCTCCGCCATGAAAGTGAACTGATCGTATACGGTACCTATGATCTGATCCTTGATGATGACAAGGATATCTACGCTTATATCCGTACACTTGGCGATGAAAAACTGATCGTATACTGCAATTTCAGCGAGAATACACGTGAAGTAGAGCTTCCTGAAGAATTTACAAACGGAAAAGTTCTTATCTCCAATTACATTGATGCAAAAGTAAACCATAAAATCACTCTCAGACCTTACGAAGCAATCGTAATCCAGAAATAATATTCCGTGCAGGGCTGTTGTCAGATATTTTTTGACGACAGCCTTATATTTTGCATTTTTTAATTATTATCGCTCTCTCCCAAACGACTTATGAGCAACAGTTACAATTTTCTTTTATTTTATTCAAACTTTTTTGTGCAACACTTGCATTTTCATGTCCCAATGTGATAATATATTTATATATTTTTGTATTGAGGTGAATCTCACATGATAACAATTAAAGAAATGGCAGAGATGCTTGGAATCAGTACCACCACAGTATCAAATGTCATTAATGGAAAAACCAGCGAAGTTTCTCAGAAAACTGCTGAGAAAGTTCAGAAACTTCTGGACGAATATGATTACGTCCCAAATATGAATGCAAAAAATCTCGCACAGAACCATTCCAGACTTATCGGAATTGTATTAAAAAGGAAAAAAGATAAATACGACAATATCTTCACAGATCCATTTCATGGCGAATTACTTGGATCTCTGGAAGCTGCTATTCGTGAACGTGGATATTATATGATGCTTTATACTTCTGAAGATATTGACGAAATCGTGCGCAATGTGGTGAGCTGGAACACCGAAGGACTGATCCTCATCGGTATGCTCCACGACGATTATCTCAAAATCAGAAGCAAATACAAAAAGCCTGCTGTCCTTATCGACAGTTACACTCCAAAAAATATTGCCAGATACGTTAATATCGGTCTTGACGATGAAGAGGGTGGATACCTGATGACAAAGTATCTTCTTGACTGCGGTCACAGAAAAATTGCCTTTCTTGCCGACAATATGGAAGGTGTAGACTATATCCGATACACCGGGCATCAGCGGGCACTTCAGGAATACGGACTGGATATTGATCTGGATAATCTGATCGTGATCCGCCCTTCCAAATATGAACGCCAGGGAAGTATGGAGGAGATTTATGCAGTCGCACACAAGTTCACTGCCTTTATGTGTTGTTCCGATTATTACGCAGTTACCCTGATGAAATATCTCAAAGCCAAAGGGATCCGCTTTCCGGAAGATCTCTCCATCACCGGATTTGACGACAATCTGTATGCGCAGCTTGCTTGTCCTTCACTTACCACTATTCACCAGGATATCTTTACGCGCGGAACCATTGCCGCAGAATATCTGTTCAAAATGATCGATGGCTGGAATCCAAAAACAACGAACCTTTCTCTTCCGGTCAGACTTGTAGTACGTGACAGCGTAAAGCTCCTGAATCCCCCTGAAGATGATTCCTCCGATGACGGTTCAGCTTTATAAGGCACTCAGGGATATCTGTCGCGGGATTTCACGCTCTGATGAGCAGGGAGCAATATGCATTATTTACGAGGATTGCTATGAGAAGATTGCTATAATTCATAGATACAAAAAGAACGAAAATCCAGGTACATATCATACCTGGATTTCCGTTCTTTTTTCTTCTGCTACATCTCAATAACAAGGAACTGATAACCCTGCAGTTCAATCTTATTTCCATCCATAGCTACATTGTCATAGTTATTGATCAGAACCTTCCTGCACTCTCCTGCAAGTTCAATGGTCTGTGGCTCTTTCTGGTAATTACCAACTACAAGAAGAGTCTTATCCCCTTTACGATAGTATGCCATCAGATTATGTACATCTTCCCATACAGGTTCCAGTTCTCCGTAAACAACAGTCTCTTTGTATTCCGGATCCTTACGCAGTGCGATAAGTTTCTTATAGAAACTTCTCACAGATTCCGGATCATTCATCTGGCTCTCTGCATTGATCTTTGTATAATTCGCATTGACCTTCAGCCATGGTTTACCTGTTGTAAATCCTGCATTCTCACCATCTGTCCACTGCATCGGTGTTCTGGCATTATCGCGGCTGAATCTGGAAACAGCTTTCAGCGCTTCCTCAGGTGTACATCCTGCTTCCAGAGCTACCTTGTACTCATCCAGACTGGAAATATCATCTACCTGATCAATAGATTCAAACTTCACATTCTCCATACCAAGTTCCTGTCCCTGGTAGATAAACGGAAGTCCGCGAAGCATAAAGTTCAGACCGCCAAGCATCTTCTTACTTGCGTCACAGCAGTCACCTTCCGGGATATATCTGCTGACACCACGAGGCTCGTCATGATTTTCAATAATATTGGAAACAAATCCGATATCGCCAATTTTTCTCTGTGTTGTAAAGCAACATTTCTTGTAGGCATCCGGAGTAATCTGTTTGCAGTCATACCATCCCTTGTCAGATGCCCCCCAGATAGTCTCTTCGAAGTCAAACATACTGGAGAAATATCCATTATCGCCGATGAAATCCGGAATCTCTTCATCCTTCTCATCGAAAACTTCACCGACAGAGAATGCATCGTATTTCTTAAATGTACGGTCTCTCATCTCGCCAAGGAAGTCGCCGATTCCCTTCGCTTCTTTCAGCATCTTCCTGATACTGCAAAGACCGTCTTCACGATCCGGCTCATAGTCATGCATCGGAAGTGCTTTCTTGATATTGATAATCGCATCAATACGGAATCCACCAAGACCTTTATCCAGCCACCAGTTGATATTCTTATAAACTTCTTCCCTTACTTCCGGGTTCTCCCAGTTCAGATCGGGCTGTTTCTTATGAAAAACATGCAGATACTGTTTATTTGTTCCCGGAAGATCTTCCCATACAGATCCGCCGAAATAGGAACGCCAGTTAGTTGGAAGTTCTCCTTCTTTCTTATCACGCAGATAGAAGAAATTACCATATTTACCATCCGGATCCTCACATGCTTTTTTAAACCATTCATGTTCATCAGAACAGTGGTTTACAACAAGATCCATCAGAATGTACATATCTCTTTTCTTCGCCTCAGCGATCAGTTCATCCATATCTGCCATGGTTCCGAAGCGAGGATCAATATCATAATAATCTGAAATATCATATCCCTGATCAGCTAACGGAGAGCGGTAGCAGGGGGAAAGCCAGATAATATCAACTCCCAGATCTTTCAGATAGTCAAGCTTCTCAATAACACCTCTCAGATCTCCAATTCCATCTCCATTGGTATCATAAAAACTCTTCGGGTAAATCTGATAAGCAACCTTTTCATTCCACCATTTCTTTACCATTGTAAAAATCCTCCTGTGTTTTTTATTAACCGGCGCTATTGTATGCTTTGTTCCCAGTATTATACCTCTTACCTTTAGCGCCTAAGGTCTCTTTTTCATTTACGGCAATTATATCAGAATCCAAGGCTTCTGTCTTATCTTTTTTTGATAAAAAAATACAAAATTTTGACTTTTTTATATTACCGATATTCTTATTTACTGTGTTTCTTTTAATGAATGTCTGCGGTACTGCAGTGGTGTTGTTGACGTATATTTCCTGAACTCTCTCAGGAAATTTCCCAGATTATTATATCCGCATTCCAGACAGATTTCCGTAACTGTAAGGTCAGACTCCTTCAGATAATGAATAGCCTTTTTTATCCTGTACTCATTCACATATTCCATAGGCGAACGCCCGATCACCTTCTTGAAAAATCTGCAGAAATATTGCTCATTCATCCCGATCAGTCCTGCAAGGTCACGTATATAAATTTTCTCTTTATAGTTCTCCTGTATGTAAGTCAGTGTTGTCTTGATCGTCTCAATTCTGTGGTCATGATTCTTCTCCGTTACCTCAAATAGATTATTCGCAGACAGAACTGCCAGAATCCGAAGCAGCGCTGATTTAATAAACAACTGTCGGGTGATATCATCCGTAACCGCCTCGCCGTCATAATAATTCTCCCGGAAAGAATCTCCTCCAAATACATTACGGATTTCTTCATAAGATTTTCTTACCGGTTCAAATGCCGGTTCATTCTTTCGCAGACATCTCGGAAACTGGATACTGCCATTTTGTACCGGCTGGATCAGATTCGTCTGAATCTGATCCAAAGCATATGCAGAGCTTAGCATATCCATATGAAAAACCACCGCATTTTCCACACAGCCGCCGTTTTTTTCAACAGAAATACTGTGAAGTTCCCCGGGATTAATAAAATAAAAACATTCCTCTGAAATGTTGAAACGTTCCATATTTACCTCCAGACAGAACTCTCCACCCGAAAAATAAAGCAGTTCTACTTCTTCATGCCAGTGGTGTTTCACCATATTCCCTTTTATCCTTGTTCCTGTCTGATAGAACGCACAGGGAAAGTCCTGTGTACCATGGACGCGTATTTCCTTTAAAGTTGATGGTTGTTGATTCTGCATGAAGCTGCCTCCTGTTGTCATTGTTATTGTTATTATAAATCCGGCATCAAAAATCCGCAACTAAAAAGGACATCCGAAGATGCCTTTTTAATAGTAAGTATTTATACAATTTTGTGCCTGCTCAAAGAAACTGTCCTCTTCACATTGCCCAAGAACATATCCCTGAAACAGTTTTCCCATATCTGAGACAGCACCCATGGAATTTTCACATAACGGACGTGCATTCAATGTATATTCCCGGAGATATTTCCGTATCATATCTATTCCTTCCAGATCAATATCCTCATTTTCGATCACATCCACTCTGGCAGGATAACTTTTCATTATTTTTGCATATTCAGTACTGCCTTCATAACCGGCTGCATACTGAAGAAATCTGACAGCTGCATCTTTATTTTCTGAAGCATTGTTCAAAACATACTGCCAGGTTGCAATATTAGTGGCTTTTTTCTTATGAAGCACGGGAAGCGGTGCCATATGTATTTTATTTTTCCCATATACATCAGCATCAAGAAATGTACCCAGAGCACTCGTATACATAAAAACACATCCATATTTTCCCCTGATAAATTTCTCTTCCATCTGCTCATACTGATCTACAAACTGTGCAGGCGATGTATTTTTCTCATCCAGCATACTTTTCATATATCTGGCTGCATCTTTGGTTTTCGGATCAGTCCAGTCGAAATAATCGCCACCCCAGAAATTCACAAATTGCGAAAGACTGTTATAAACATATGTATTTTCCCATGCATCTCCATAAGCGTACTGATCCGGATTTTTCAAACTCTTCTGCAGAATATCAAAATCACCGGTATTCTTTATCTCATCGAGTCCTGCCTGTTTCAGCAACTCCTGATTTACCCAGAACATCATAATATCCATCTGAAAAGGGACAGAATATATATGTCCATTCTCTTCACAAATGCTTTCCAGATACTTCTGCGGAAAGCTGTCTCTTACTTCTTCTGTCATAACTTTTTTTTCCAGTGGTTCCAGATATCCCTTATGCTTAAACTCAGAAATCATCTCATCATTCACGGAAATCAAATCAATATTTTTGTCCCCCGAAGCCAGGATCGTGGATATTTTTGCCTGCCGATTATCCGCATTGGACGGACATTTTTCCACAGTGATTTCCATATCAAGTTTTTTTTCTGTTTCCTCGATAAAATCCTGAAATCTTTTATTATCTGCATCAATATGCATGATTGTCAGCTTTTGTTTGTCTTCGTGAAACGACGATGAGGGGAGCTTAGATAAGCTCCCCGTATCTCCACATCCTGTAATAAGCAAACATACTGCAGTTATGAAAATTACAACACTTTTTTTCAAGCATTTCACCTCTGTTTTTTATCTTGGCCATCTGTCCTCTTTTGACATCAATGGTGCAAACGGTGCATGTGGGTGTGTCTGATACCAGTAAGCCACGCTTGCCACATCATCCTGACGTTCAAATAATCCTCTGTAACCTACTCCAATCTGCTGAATGGTCACACGCAGATCCTCATCAAAACAAATCGGATCCTGAATATGCCAGCGATAGAAACCTCTCATCGGCGGACAGTCATCATTATGATAGAAATTATGGATCAGCTCATCATGAGCAGAATAGTATGGGTAGCCCAGATATGGTGTATTATAATTTTGTTCCACAGTCTTTCCGTCCACCTGCTTTGCAAAACTCCAGGAGCCTCCAAAATAATCTTCTGTTCCGGTTCCGCAGATTGTGGGATATTCATCATCACCGTCAATATAGAATTTCATTTCACCTTCGCCCCACCAGTAACGTTCCAGTGTGGTAAGTGCAATATAAGTTCCTACATAATGACCTTTTCCTTTTACTCCGTCAAGGATTGTATAATCTTTCTGCTTCTCTGTCAGTCGCTCTCGCCTCCACTGTGCATGGAAATAAGTAATATCATCCGGAAGCTCATCATACAGACAGTAATCTACCTGATAGAAAAATGCCGGAATTTTATTTGCATGCTGATTTTCCAGAGTAATTTTTGCTTTTTTCTTAAACGGCATCGGGAAGTAACAGTTAAATCCTCTGCTTGGCACCACTGCCATTGGGACAGAATTTACAATACACTCTCTTCCAAAACCACAGCAAAAGAAATCTCCGAGAGGACTTTCCACAGATGGTGTTTCCTCATCATCCCAGTACATACGGATGACCAGATCTCTCAATACAAAACAATCTGCATCGGTTGTCTTATTATCCACTGTGATCCAAATATGATTGATCTCACCAGGACCTTCCATCTCTGCAAGAGTTACAGTTGCACCTGGCTCAATATCATTCAGGCAGGGACTTCCTTTTCTGGACGGTCCCAGATGGCTCGCTGCCATTCCACCTTTACCTTTTTCTCCATGTGGATTCTCTGCATTGATTGCACGGCTTCTTCCATGTTTTGCCAGAGCAATTCCACCAAGTCCACCTTTAAATGACTGATACATAATGTTTTCCTCCAATATTCTTAGCATTCAGATAATCAGGCTTTTACTCCTCCTGCCATTATACCATCCATGATCTGTTTTTCAAAGACTGCAACAAAAATAATAATCGGTAAAAGAATAATCCATCCCATTGCACTTACCAGATCCCACGGAACTCCATACATGTTGTCACGCAGTGGAAGCTGTACAATGGAAACGGAAAGAACCTGAATACCATTTGAATAAAACAACGGTGTGAAGAAGTTATTCAGGCAGGTAATAAAGTTGATAATACATACAGTTGCGATTGCAGGTTTCATAAGAGGCAATACGATTGTAAAAAGTCTCTGTGAAAAAGTTGCACCGTCAATCGCTGCTGCCTCTTCCAGTGAAATAGGGATTTCCCCCACAAAGTTTCTCAGAATCAGAACCGTAAATGGGATAACAGTACTGATATAAAGCAAAATCAGTCCGGGATATGTATCATATAATTTTACTTTCTGCATGAACTCATATAATGGTCTTGCTGTAACAACCTCAGGAATTAACATAGTTGCAATAATAAATGCAAAAGCAATATTGATTCCTTTTGTAGTGAAACGTGAGAATCCGTATGCAGCCATTGCACAGAGTACAGTACTGATAACCAGTGTAAGACCTACGATCAATACTGTATTTCCCACTTTTGATAAAAGTCCTACGTTCTCGATCAGAAACTTATAGCTTTCCAGTGTCGGATGATCCGGCAGATAATCAATCGGTGTTTTGAATAATTCTCCGGAAGGTGTAATAGAGGAAATAAAAATCCAGTATACCGGAAACAGGATAATAAATGAGACAATTGCAAACAGTACCCATCTTCCACCTGCCATTACACCATGATATATGTTATATTTTCTTGAATCTTTTTTCATGGTATTTCCTCCTTTAGTTATCAATCTTGTTCATAACACGTATATTCAGCCAGCTGAATACTGCCATTACAACAAACAGTAACATTGCCAGTGCAGATGCATAACCGACATTCAGATTTGTAAACGCCTCTGTCGTGATTCTGTATGCGATCAGTGCCGTATCTTCTCCAGGACCACCTGAAGTCATAGAATATACAATATCAAAGGTTGTCAGTCTCCATAAAGTAAATGGAATAGATAAAGTCAGTACATTTTTCAGTATCAACGGTAATGTAATTCTGAAGAAACACTGGATTCCATTTGCACCGTCTACTTTTGCGGCTTCATAGATATCACCCGAAATAAACTGCAGACCGGATAATACAAGAATCGCAAAGAACGGAAGATCTTTCCACAGATCCACGGCAATTACAGCAGCTCTTGCAGATCCTGTATTGATCAGCCAGCTATTCTGGTATCCATGGACAAACAATCTGATAAAGTCATTGATCAGACCATAATCATTATTAAATGCCCATTTTGCAGCCATACCTACAACAACTGCCGGCATTGCCCAGGGAATCAGTACAATCGTACGAAGAAAACGACGTCCCTTAAATTTCATATTTAATATCAGAGCAAGACCTACGCCTAATATTACATGGAATATCATTGATACTACTACAAAAATCACTGTAAAACGTATAGATGTAAGCACTTTGGGATCTGAAAAAATTTTCAGGTAATTCTGAATTCCACAGAATTCATTAATTCCGGACAGAATTTTAATATCAAAAAAACTATTTCTAACTGTCATTAAAATCGGATACAAAGTCGTAAATCCACGAATAATAACCACAGGTAACACCAACAGCCACGGAATCCATTTCATTGATTTTTTACTGATTGTCACAGGTACTCCCTCCTTCATATCTTTAAGCACAGGTATAAAGCAGATTTTTCTGCTTTATACCTTCATTTATTATGTCAGTTTTTATGTGTCAGTATTTCAAAAAACTTTAAACGAATACCGTTTTTACTGATATGTATCAACGACTTCCTGTGCTTTTTTACAGAACTCATCTACTGTGATCTCATCTTTCATGCAGGACTGGAAGATAGTTCCCATATCACTGATGAACTCCATTGTCTGTGCTACCAGCGGACGTCCCTGTACGTTGCACTCTTCTGCATACTGGCTGTACATTTCTTTTGCAGGATCAGTATCCGGAACAACTTTTTCTGCAACATCCTTTCTTGCAGGATATCTGTCAAATGCTTTATAGGATGCTTCCATTCCACCTTCATCTGCCATATACTGCAGGAATTTAATGGCTGCATCTTTGTTTTTGGATGCACTGTTCAGCACATAGTTCCAGGAATCTGTAAAGATTGCTCGCTCTCCATTGCCGCTGAAATCAGGTACCATTGCCATGTGGATCTTGTCAGCTCCCAGCATATCTGCCTTTGCATAATCCGTACCTAAGCCCCACATAAACCAGCATCCGTATTTGCCATCATTGATTTTTGGATTCATCTGATCATATTTATCTGCGATCTGATCAACAGGTGTTTCTTTGTTGGCAACCAGATCATGAAGGAACTGAATTGCTTCTTTATTTTCTTCTTTTGTCCAGTCGAAGTAGTCACCGCCAAACATATTTACAAACTGTGCAATTTCATTAGATGCATATGTCTTTTCCCAGGAACCGCCGTATCCGAAACGTCCATCTTTTGAAACTGCTTCCATGTATTTCATGAAATCTTCTTTTGTATCAATGGATTCGATTCCCACCTCATCCATAATTTCCTGATTTACCCAAAATGCAAGATATCCTGTATATCCCGGAACTCCTACAATATTTCCATCCTTATCTGTGATCATATCCTGAATATACCCCTGCGCAAACTGATCAATGATATCATCTGTCATAACCGTGTCATTCAGACCTTCCAGCCATCCGGAATTCTTGAATGCAGCACTCATTTCATCGTTGATTTCGACAATGTCTACGGAAGAATCTCCTGTAGAAAGAATCGTTGTAATCTTCTGCTGACGTGTGTCTGTATCTGTCGGAGCTGCAATAACATTGATATTTAAACCCGTTGCCTCCTCTACATTTGCAAGCCAGTCATCAAAATCCGGGTCAGTAGTGTTAACGCTGTATAAAGTAAGATCATATTTCTCCTCTGCTGATACACTTACAACATTCCCCATCATTCCTGCCACCATTGTTGCAGCTAAAACTGCACTTAACACTTTTTTCCTCATATTCTCTCCTTTTCCGAACAGTTCTCTCGCATCAACTGTTCTGTGTTATTTGGTAATTAAAGAATAACAAAAACACTCTTTTTACTAAATACAATTTCTTTTGATTGATTTATATTATTTTTCGTTCTATTGTTTTTTTCATTCTGATTTTTTATAATACAGATAGCAGATGAACACTGTGTTGCATCTTTACAGAATTGCTGTATAATATGGCAATCTTCAAAAAGATACCTGATAAAATCAAACCTATTCATATATAAGGAGTATTATGTGTAATGAAACTCAACTTGAAAAAAATAAATTATCATAAATGGATTCCTTCCAGATTTTCCTCATTTCAGGCAAAACTCCTGATTGCCTTTCTGGTTGCAACCCTGCTTCCTCTGACACTTGTTGCACTGGTCAGTTACCATGTTTCCTATAATCTTGCCAGAGACCGAATCACAAACTCTGCATTGATGTCTGATGAACAGCTTATTTTTCAGCTTAACAGCCGTCTGAACCAGACCGAAAACGTTGCTGACACCATCCAGTATCAGATGTACGCTTTTGAACACTCTTCCCCAGATCAGGTTGGCACCATGCAGGCATTAACATCCATGAGAAGCAATATTTCATTATATAAATCTACATTTGATTTCTTTCATATATATGTTTTTTTAAAACCGGAACAAACCGGAGCTGATGAGGGTATATATTTCTTTTCCACAGATAAACTTTTCAATTATGGAATCAGCGAATCTGAATTACATTCCATAGGTTCTTCTTCCCTGTGGCTGTTAAAGAAAAATACCACCTTACCCAGAGTTATATCTGCTTCCAAAAGAAGCGCAAATACACTGCTGTGTTTTCGTGCTCTTCAGGACAAATCCAGCAATGTTCTCGAATATGCTTATTGTATTGCACTTGACTGCGATGAATTTTCCCGGTATCTTCAGACTTCTGCTTCTGATACCGCAATTTCCAGTTACATTCTGACACCACAGGGACAAATTGCAGCTCACAGTGATTCTTCCCGTAATCAGACCTGGATTTCAGATTCAATAAAACAGATGTTTCTGGAAAATACCAATTCCTTCTTTAAAGACAATGACATCTACTATAACTGCCGCACTCTGGATAACGGTTGGCTGCATATTACGGAAATCCCGGAAAACTATATCAAAAGCAATACACAGGTACTGATCAAAACACTGTTGATCACTGTAATTATTTCTCTGCCGCTGACTATTTTTATTGTAATCTTTTTTTCCAGGAAACTGACAAGCAGAATTGCCGCACTGTCCTATGCCATGGAATCCTTTCATCTTGGACATGATCCGGAGCACCTTTCCATCATCACACTCCCGCATCCGGCCGATGCTTCCAATTATGATGAAATAGACAATCTGGGGATTACCTTTGAAGATATGCAGCACACAATTGCCCAGAATCTGAAATCAATTGTCAGTCTCTCCATTAATGAAGAACGACTGAAATATCAGTTATTACAGTCCCAGATCAATCCGCATTTTCTCTACAATATCCTCGGTACGATCCGTACCTGCCAGGCACTTGGCAAATTGGATATTGCAGATCAGATGCTGACAAATCTGACTGCCTTTTACCGGCTGACACTGAGAAAATCAAAAGAACTGATACCGATCAAAGACGAGCTGGAAATTGCCCGCCTGTATCTGGAAATGGAGAAACTCTGCCATAAAGACAATCTTAACTGGGAAATCAATGCTGAAGACGGAATAGAAAATTTCATGATCTGCAAATTTACATTACAGCCATTCCTGGAGAATTCTATCCTGCACGGTCTTTCAGCAGATACTCCTGAAATTTTTATTTCCATTCAGGTGCTCTACGGTGATGATACCGTAGTGATATCCATTGAAGATAATGGAGCCGGAATGTCTCCGGAGACACTGGAACAGCTCCGATATGCCATAGACAACAAAGTCATAAATTATGAAAAACATTTTGGAATTTCAAATGTAAGCGCCCGCATTTCCAATCCTTTGTACGGTAACGGCTCTGTGCGTATTGACAGCCATCCCGGAAACGGTACCTATGTCACAATTGAATTTCAGCAAATGGAGGATACAGATGAGGAAAATAATGATTGTAGATGACAATTATCTGTCAGCAGAAGGAATTGAAAAGAACATAGACTGGGAAGTTCTGAACGCAGAAATCGTACATATCTGCTACAACGGAACTTCTGCGATAGAAGCTATGAAAAACGAACCTGTAGATTTGATCATCTCAGATATTGAAATGCCGGATCTGGACGGAATTTCCATGAGCAGACAGGCACTGGATATTAATCCAATGGTAAAAATCATACTGATCAGTGCCTATGATAAATTTGAATATGCAAGACGCGCTCTGCTTCTTGGTGCATTGGATTATATTGAAAAACCTCTGGATTACGCATACCTGATCCAGAAAGTAAAAAATGCTTTTGCCTTGATGGAACGTGAGCAGAAAAATCTGCAGTTGCTTAAACAGAGCAGACCTTTACTTATCGAAAAATTTTTCCGTGATATCACTCACCGTTCCAGGCAGGAGGCTTCCTATCGTCTCAAACCTTATCTGAACTACCTGAACCTCAAATTGGATTATGATTTTTATAACGTAGTGATTCTTGAACTGGAAAATGCACAGTCTCTCAAGGATTCCTATGGCATTGAGAAATTTCAGATGGAACTGCTGAATCTCCGTGATCTGATCACAGAACAAACCTCAGAATTAAATTATATTTATCCCCTGCAGGATATTGATGGTTATCTGTGTGTAATCGGACAAAGTGGCTGCCAGTCCGGAAATTTTCGCCAGCTTACCTATAAAATCATTTCTGCACTTGTAGATAACTGCAATTCACAGGGACTGGTCCTGAATGCCGGAATCGGTGCCATTGTACAAGATCTGTGGGATCTGAACCGTTCTTATGAAAGTGCTGTTCATGCACTGGATTATCGTTTCTTTTTCCCACACCAGAACGTATTTGACGGACGTGAGGCTCTTGGACATGACTTATCTGCCACTGATTTCTCCGATTCCAGAGAGGAAGAATTAATCCGCCTTCTGTGCAAAAAGGATGTTTCTGCAATTGACTCCTGGTTTCAGGATTTCTCCAGATGGCTTACTGAGAACTTCCGCACCAAAAGTTTCACATTTATCCAGATCTACTCTCTGCTTGGAAGGATTCTGAAGTTTTTCTATGAACTAAACCTGGATACCCATGATCTGGAAGCAAAGATCCTGTATGTATACAATCATCTGGAAGAATTTCATACCACAGAAGAACTATGTGGCTGGCTCAACGAACTCTGCCGCCTTCTCTGCCGGAAACTGGATTCTTCTCTGAATGATTATCACCAGAAATTATGCGAATCTGTAACTTCATATATTGACGAAAACTATGCCAGCAATACTCTGTGCCTGAACGATATCGCCAGCGAAGCCAATGTCAGCCCGGCTTATCTGAGTGCCCTCTTTAAAAAGAAACAGGGCGTGAGTATTAGTGACTATATCACTACTCAGCGAATCAACGCCGCCTGCCGTTATCTTACAGCCACAAACATGACTCTGAAGGAAATCAGTATGAAATGCGGTTACGCCAATCAATATTATTTCAGCACAAGCTTCAAGAAAAAAATGAATGTCACTCCATCTGCATACAGAGATACTCAGACGTCAAAATCTTAGCTTTTACTTGTGTTTCCCTATAACTCCCTGTATAATAAAAAACAATGTCTATTATCATGACATCTTTTTTATATGAGTGCGCAGTCAATTACCTTTTACCGCCACTACATCTGTTTTGCGGAAAACCTGTCAGTGGCAGTTGTGGTAAATGCCAATATACTTATTATAAGGAGATTTAAAATGGGGGTAACTGAAAAAACAGCAATTCTTGTTATCAGCTTCGGTACAAGTTATGAAGAAACACGAAAAAAAACAATTGAACAGATTGAATCTGACCTGCATCATGCATTTCCGGAATATCCGTTATACCGCGCATGGACAAGTCCCCGTATCCGCGCCAAACTCCGGAAGCGGGACGGGATCCACATTATGGATATTGATGAGGCAATGACCCAGTTGAAAGCGGACGGAATTCGAAATGTAATTGTACAGCCAACCTATGTGATCACCGGATTTGAGAGTGATGCTATGAAAGAAAAAGTTCTTGCACATAAAAAGGATTTCGATTCTGTCATTATCTGTGATTCTCTGATGGTCACCAGACAGGACAAAGAAGAAGTCTGTCAGGCCATGGCTTCCGAATATCATCCAGGTTCTGATGAAGTTCTTTTATTTATGGGACATGGAACAGAACATGTTGCCAATGAACTCTATCCGGAAATGGACGGCCTGTTTAAACATTTTGGTTATTCAAATATGCATATGGGAACTGTTGAGGGGAATTTTTCTATCGAAAGTTTTCTGGATGAATTGAAAAATTCCCACCCGGATCATGTTCATCTGGCACCTTTCATGATTGTTGCAGGCGATCATGCCACCAATGATATGTCCGGCGAAGACGATGACTCCTGGAAAAGCATTCTGGAAAGAGAGGGCTATTCTGTCACCTGTACGCTGAAGGGACTGGGGGAGATTCAGGCGATCAGAGATATTTTTATCCGCCACACTAAAATGGGGCTGGACAAGCTTTCGTAATTCTATTCCAAAAAATGTGAAGCTTCTGTTTTTACAGCAGATACTTCACATTTTTTCAGTCCATATTAATTATTTTCTCTTTTTCTTCTTTTTATTTGGATTATTTAACACAGACCAGCAAAATGCCTGTACTAACAGTATCCCGATAAAAGCACCACTGCTGTCAATCCCCACATCCTTTATCGCCGGAGTACGACCGCCAACAAACGACTGATGATATTCATCAAGTCCCGCAAATCCTACGCAGACGATTCCGGCAAGGAGCATCAGCCAGATTCCTCTCACTCCATACACATATAACGGAAAGGAAATCGCAATTGCAAGCAGAAAATACTCTGTCATATGCGCAGCTTTTCTCACATAATAGTGGATCCCATCCGCTTTATAAGCCAGTTCCTCACTGCCTAAATTCTCTGATAAAAGTTCGCTTTTCATTTCCACGATTTCATAGCTTATCTTATAGCTCAGATTTCCGGAAACCTCTCCCGGCTGCGCTGAAAATGAAAAAATGATATACATCATCAGCAGTGCCGGCAGAAAAGAAAGAGGTTTCAGCAATGTGATCAATACTTTCATTCTTTCTCATCTTCCTCTTTGTCATCCAGTCTTTTCGTAAGATTTGCCCTCTCAGCAATGCTCATAGATTTATGTATTTCCGGTTCACTTTCTTTTGCAAATTCTCCGCCTGCTGCCGCTTTCACTGCTGCATTTGTTGCTTCCTTTGCTTTCTTGAGTCGGTCTTCTGAAATCATATTTTTGACGCTTACAAAGACCAATCCGGCTCCAATTACCGCAAACGCAATTCCGGCAAGCAGAAAGCCAATGCTTGTACCTTCTTCACCTGCTATAAATCCTTTGCACAGGCTATAAGCTGTGTATAATAAGTAGCCTCCAGCCAGGATCCAAAGTACATATCGTGCATTAGGAGATTTCGTTTCCTCCTGATTTTCCACAACTTCCTGTGTATCTTCCTGTAGTTCTTTATTCTTATTTTCCTCCATAAAAACCTCCAATTCTTTTGTGGGTTCGGTTAAATTGACTATTATCTTACCATTTTTTTACTCAGACGTAAAGTCTTCTGAAAAAGAAAGACTGCCAGATTTCTCCGACAGTTACTGTTCACTCCGTTCTCAGTAACACGCTTCGCGATGCACAGAATTTATGCTAATCGCATAAATTCGCGCGGTATGTCTCGGGATTTTGGCATTTTCATGCCAAAACACCTCGCGGGATAGTGGCGTGTGAACAGTAACCTCCGACAGTCTCATTCCTTACAAGTTCTCCCTGCTCTGTTTCCTGTTTTCTGTCCGCACATCCGCTGCAATTTACACAGACAAATGCAGCTACCAATAGCAGCAATATTTTAATTTTTTTCAATATCTGATTCTCCTTTTCATCCACAATATTTTAAAATATTAAGGATTTATATAGTTTCACCAGATATATTCATTTTATACATTCAAAGGAACCTATATGCTTTTCCAGACCCTAAAATCCTTTCTTCCGCATATAGACCGCTATGTCATGATAAACCTGTTCTTTTCCGATTTCATTCAGAATCTCATGGCGCATTCCCGGATACAGTTTTCCTTTTACGTCCCTGTAACCTGCATGACGCATCGCCTTTACTGTCTTTGCAAAATGACGCACATTGATCAAGCATGGATCCTCTGCACCGCTTACAAACAATACCGGCATTTTCGGATTTGTACATGAGAAATGTTCCACATCATAAGCACGTTTCATCAACTCAAACAGCGCAAGATACGCATCATCCGTAAAGGTAAATCCACATAATTCAGATTCTTCATATTCTCTTGCCACTTCAGGATCTGAGCAGATCCATGCGGTACATGTTTTATCTTTTCTGAACCTGGCAACGCCCGCACCAAAAGACATCGCTTCAATCAGTTTACTTCGATGTCTGGATCCAAAAAACGTTTTCTCCAGCTTCGCAATTCCTACGCCCAGAGGCATTGCTGTATTATAGCTTGGAGAGCCACATACGATCAACATATCGACACAGCTGTCATGCTCTGCTATAAATGCTCTTACCGCCAACGAACCCATACTGTGTCCCATTAAAATCACTGGAAGTTCCGGATATCCGGCATGTATTTTTCTGTTTACCGTACGGATATCCTGAAGCATCGCCTGTGCGCCTCCGCCATACGTGAAACCCAGATCCTCCTGAAATTTTACGCTTTTTCCATGTCCTCTGTGATCGTGAATCACTGTCACATATCCAAGCTTCGCCAGATATTCCATAAACGGAAGATATCTCTCTTTATGCTCACTCATTCCATGCACCAGCTGCACGACTGCGCGATATGGCTTCTTATCCGGTATCACCGCCATAATCGAAATCTCAAGATTATCCGCTTCTGATTTAAAAGAGCTCTCGTACTTCATAAATTCACGCCTTCTTTCCTGTTTTTATTATTGTTATACCCTTACCTTATCCTGTTATTTTGATTATAGGTAAGGTATTTGCCATTGTCAACGCATTCTGTTATAATCAAATTGTTACATTTTGTTAGCGTTCAATCCATTCTCACTAATTAACATAGGTGAGCAATGACACGCTTCGTAAACAGCAATCCTTACAGTAACAGTACAATACGTTTCAGAGCTTAACCCTAAGACAGGAGGAAACATGACAAAAAAGAATAAAAAAGGACACGCCGGGCTGATTATCTTTATTTTAATCCTGGTTCTCGCCATTGGCGGAGGCACAGGATTCTATTTCTATCAGCGCCAGCAGCCACGCAAAGCAGTGGAACAATTTCTTGACAGCATGAAGAATATGGACTTTACTACAATGGAATCTATGATTCAGAGCAGTGATCTCTCTGCGCTGGACAATGCAGATATCCGAAACGCTGCATACACTGATTTCTTCTCAGAAATCAATAAGAAAATGACCTACAAGATCACAAAGAACAGATTTGACATTCAGAATGGTACTGCTTCTGTCACTGCTCACATTACTTACATTGACGGAACCAATATTTACAAGGCAACCATCACAGAGTTTCTCCGTCAGATCGTTTCAAACGCTTATGCCGGAAATCAGCTCACAACAGAAGAAACTCAGGAAAAACTTGCATCTATTCTGAATGAACAGGCAAAGAAAGTAGAGAAAGATGTATTCTCAGAAGCAGATATCACCTACCCGGTAATTAAAACAGATTCCGGATGGAAAATCGTTTCTCTGGATGATGAAACAGTAAAAATCATGTCTGCTAATTTCAAGAGTGTAGAGGAAGAAATCAACAATTCGCTTAACAATGCAGACAGCGAAAATTCAACAGCCAATGCACCAGAGGCAACTGCTGATGACATTCTGAATCTTACCACAGAGAAATTTACGATCAAATACACGAAACATGTGATCACCAAAGACTTTGCAGGAAATCCATGTATTATGGTTTATTATGATTACACCAACAATTCATCTTCCGCATCCAGTGCAATGGTTGATGTAAGTCTGAAAGCTTACCAGCATGGCGAAGTCTGTGAGGCTGCTATTCCAGAGAATAATGATGATGCAATTGATCATTATACAGCAGAAATCCAACCGGGACAGACTGTAAATGTATGTCAGGCATTTACACTGACAGATGAAAGTGATGTCACCGTTCAGGCACAGGAAGCATATTCCTTTGACGAAGATGCAACCGCAAAACAGATTCTTAAAGTAAAATAGCTGAGCAATAGAGATGATAGTGAACACCAATCATATCTCTAAGTTATAAACATTAACTTATCAGTAAAAAAACAATATACACAGTTTTTCAAAACCAAATTTGAAAGCTGTGTATATTTTTTATTTTCCGTGAAACAATATGAAATGTATAGTACATTATTCGAAAACGGTGTACTGGCTTTATGATTCCTGTAAAAGCTGTATACAGCGACAGGTTATGAAAGGATGGTGACTTATGGGAAGCAAATGTTTAAGATATACGGCGCTGACTATCGCCATTATCGGAGCTGTTAACTGGGGACTGATTGGTTTTTTCAATCTGAACCTGGTCGCTCTCCTTTTCGGAAGCATGAGCTGGGTTTCCAGAATCGTATATGGTCTGGTTGGAATCTGCGGACTCTATCTTCTGACCTTTTACGGTGATTCCGACACTATCTCAGAACAATCCTGAGTACAAGCCGACATCTGAAATTATAATTCTATACTATAATCCTTCCTAATGGACTGCGGCATATTTATCAAATGGATATGCCGCAGTTCTTTTATAGTGGTTCTTAAAAGAAAAAAGGACTTCGGAAAATCCGAAGTCCTAAGAGCGATAGACGGGGCTCGAACCCGCGGTCTCGACCTTGGCAAGGTCGCGCGTTACCAACTACGCCACTATCGCATAAGCGGGTGATGGGAATCGAACCCACGTATCCAGCTTGGAAGGCTGGTGTTCTACCATTGAACTACACCCGCACAGCTTGTTGTCTGTGCATCTCTGTCGCATCAACGAAGATTAGTATATATGATGAAACTTCATTTGTCAACACTATTTTTGAATTTTTTCTATTTTTTTAACAGTATGCACAATTTCAGGTAAAAAACAAGGCTGTACCTCATTCCAGCTACTTCAAAAATTACAGAAATTTGCTCATAATCCTATGACTAACTCCTTATCTTTGCAACTCACAATCAAAATAGCATATAATTCGCATTATTTTCTGAAATTGCTATAGATCAGACAGATATTTACAATCCATCTGACCTATACAACTCTCCAACAAATAACCTATTTAAAGTTTATTTGGTATAGATTATCAATTCTCCCAATCCCACACATTCGTAGCTTCTACTGCGCTTTTCGGTTTCTTGATTACAAGCTCAGGACTCTTTGCGCTGACTTTAGTATTTGCAGGGATAGATTCTGTGATGAATGTGTTACCACCGATAATGGTATTCTCTCCGATCACTGTCTCACCGCCCAGTACAGAAGAATTAGAATAAATTGTCACATTATCTCTGATGGTCGGATGTCTCTTCACATTGGCAAGTAACTGTCCCTGACGGGTGGAAAGTGCACCAAGTGTCACACCCTGATAAAGTTTTACATTCTTTCCAATCTCTGTGGTCTCACCGATTACAACACCTGTACCATGGTCAATAAAGAAATATTCTCCGATCGTGGCACCCGGGTTGATATCAATTCCGGTATAACCATGCGCATACTCTGACATGATTCTCGGGATAAATGGCACTTCCTCACGATAGAGGACATGTGCAAGTCTGTATACATAAATTGCATAAAATCCAGGATAAGAGAAAATAATCTCCTCCTTACTCTTGGCAGCCGGGTCACCATCAAAGCCCGCCTGTAAGTCTGTCAGGAGCATGGACTGAATCTCCGGTAGGCTGGCAAAAAATCTCTCTGTAATCTGCTCTGCATGGTCTTTTGCCTGCTGCTCTGGCTCTCCCTGATACAGAAATGCCACCTCGATCTGCTCCTGTAAGCAGTCATACAGGTCATTTAAACGATATGCCACATAATGCTCCGGAAACATCTTCGCACTGGAGTCTACGCTGAAGTATCCCGGAAAAATAATAGATCTCATATCTTTAATAAAGTTAATAATCTCTTTCTTATTTGGAAGACGGTCTCTGTCCTTTCCAAGAAAAAGATCTTCTTTGCGATAATTATCTGTCAGCTTCTCCACTGCCTCCAGAATTGTTTTCTTCTTATCTGTCATGATTGTCATCCTATTCTACTTTCTGACAGTCATTTACCTTTCTGAACATCACACATATCTATTAACTGATATGAAATATATAAGCTTCATATTTACCCAGTCACAGAAATACCAAGAATAAATAACTGCATTTTGCTATTATCTTATTACAGAGAGAAGAATTCGTCAATAAAAAAGAATTGACCTTTCCGTTAATTCCTTATATAATAAGTAACAGTTCCGGAATATATACAGATTTGAATATATACAGAACTGTTTTCTGATATTAATCCGGAGATGTACCCAAGTGGCTGAAGGGTCCGCACTCGAAATGCGGTAGACCGGGCAACCGGTGCGAGGGTTCAAATCCCTCCATCTCCGCTCTGCATGTTACTGTTGACACTAATTTTCAGTAATGTAGGCAAAATTATTTATAATAATTGCACAATAGCCTTGACAATCGTTGCTTTTATATGTATAATTGCAACAGTAAAAGAAATTTTTCAAAAGAATTTACATAGGGGATTGGTCAAATGGTATGATAGGGGTCTCCAAAACCTTTGGTGGGAGTTCGATTCTCTCATCCCCTGCTATTAATAGGTCGGAAATGCTTGATAACATAGCATTTCCGGCTTTTTTATTTTTCTTCATGAGTTGACTGGTGTATAATAAAAGAAAAGGCAGAAACGAGGAAACTAAGAAATGACAGAGGAAATCACATATTATATAAATACAGACTGCATTAATTGTGGATTATGCGTTAAGGCATGTCCGGAGCATTGCATTGACGTATACAAAAAGCCGGCGGTGATCGATCAGAGTAAATGCAGACATTGTGGAGCCTGTGCAGAAGTTTGTCCACCGGGGGCAATCAGAGATTGGGACGAGTAAATAAAAAGAGAGCAAATACAGAATCTGCCATTATAGCAGTATATAATCTGTAGTTGTTCTCTTTTTTTATTAGAAGTTTTATGTAAAACTTGATTACTTTTTCAGTCGTAGCATTCTGGTATTTACCCTTTTTCCAAATGACGCCAATTCTCTGTTCAATAGAAGGCATGACAGGAATTCCTACAATGTCCGGATGTGCTTCCACAATAGAACGATACAGGAAGGTTCCAACTCGGTCAGATTTTACCATATTAAGCAGAGTTGTGATCTGACTTGTATTAAGCAGAATAGAAGGTCTTCTGTATCGATGATCTTTGAATTACATTTGTCAATGGAAGGCTGTTCTGCATTGACAATTGCAATATTCAGAGCGTGCATGTAAAGAATTCGGAGCGATCCACTGTGTATTCCCGGCTGGAAATGCCGTTGTAGCAGCTACAGAAGTAGAAGAGATTGTAGATGCTCAGTGGAGAGATCTCGGAATGCCTGAGACACTGTGGCACTGCCGTGTCAAAGAATAAAGCCGAAACAAAAAGCCACATAACAGGATTTACTGCCATGCTCCTGTAATGTGGCTTTTGTTTATGTAACAGGAAATTACTCCGTAATGTTTCTATTACTTATGTATCTGTGATACGGTTGATTTTATATGAACTTCAGATCTTTATAAGCTAGATAGCCATAAGCAGACTCAGCATTTTTTACAGCAGAGAGGATTGCCTCTGACATAAAATCAGCAGCAAGGGTACCAACCATGTCGCAGTCAGCGGCAATGTTTCCGACAGATAATGCATAAATACTGTCACCATCCGCAGAAGTATGAACCGGACGGATAGAACGTGCATAACCATTGTGAGCCATACCGGCAATCTTGCTGAGCTGACTTTTATCAAATCTTGCATTGGTGATGATCGCGCCGATCGTAGTATTGCCGACAAACTTGTTATCATGTACTTCATAAGAACTGTAAAGTAATTTTGCAGTATCTGCAAATGCACTACGTTCTTCATTAAGCATACCGGCAACGATTCTGCCAGAGTGATGATCATATATGTCGCCAAGAGCATTCACAGCTACAATGGCACCCACTTTTAACTCACCAATCTGAACAGCATAACTTCCGATACCGGATTTCATGCAATAGTCCATTCCCCTGAACTTACCAACGGTGGCACCGGTTCCGACTCCGAAGTTTCCATCCTGATAATTATTTTTATAAGCACCTTTACATGCTTCATAGCCCATAGCTTTGTCCGGGCGGGTGTGAGCATCTGCGACTGTCAGATCAAAAATATCTGACTGACATACCAGTGGGACTTTGGTAACACCAACGTCAAATCCAATGCCCTTTTCTTCAAGAAACTGCATAACGCCTCCAGCAGCATCCAGTCCAAAAGCACTTCCACCTCCAAGAAGAACTGCATGAATGGATTGAGCGGCAGCTAATGGCTTTAAGAGTTCACTTTCACGGGAAGCTGGTCCACCCCCACGGACATCCAGTCCGGCGCACATTCCAGTTTCACTCAAAATAACAGTACATCCTGTTCCACCTGTAAAATTTTGGGCATTACCGATTCGAATGCCCTCAATATCCTTGATAGAAATAGTTTTCATTGAAATTCTCCTGATTCTTAAATTATGATTATGATATCAAATCGAGATTTTGATGTCAAATTTTAGAATTTAAAAAATTTATTACGATACAAATTCTTTGTAATATACAATTGCATCCTGCTCCTTATGCAGTTATAATGAATCTCAGAACTTCTTAAAAAGAAGATTAATGGGGGAAATTGGAGAGGGAAAATATGGATTATCAACAGCTTATTACCTTTATAATGGAAATGATCGGAACGATTGCATTTGCAGCATCAGGAGCAATGGTAGCGGTAGATCGTGCAATGGATATTTTTGGAGTGATCGTACTGGGGGTGACAACGGCAGTAGGCGGAGGTGCAGTTCGAGATGTGATATTAGGAATTGTTCCACCGGCAATGTTTCAGAGACCAATTTATACCATTGTAGCCACATTTACCTCCTGTATCGTGTTTCTGATACTTTATTTAAAAAAAGAGTTTCTGCAGGGACATAACCGTGAAACATATGATAAGATCATGCTGGTTATGGACTCAATCGGTCTTGGAATTTTTACTGTAGTAGGAGTGAATACAGGAATTTCACATGGATATGTGGATTACATGTTTCTGCTGGTGTTTCTGGGAACGATTACCGGAGTTGGCGGTGGATTACTGCGAGATATTATGGCCGGAGTACCTCCGTATATTCTGGTGAGACATATCTATGCCTGTGCTTCAATCGTGGGAGCAATCGTCTGTGTGGTGCTGTATCGGAATTTTGGTGCAGTGGTGTCAATGGTAGGAGCGTCAGCAGTAGTTATATTGGTCAGATACCTTGCGGCACATTACAGATGGAATCTTCCAAAGCTTACCCGAGAAGAATAGTAAAGAAGAAATATAATCATAAACATAGAAAAACAGCCCTTCAGTTGAAGAGCTGTTTTTTAGTGCTAAAAAGGGGGATCAATATATTTTTTACCGAGAAATCATTCAAGAGGCTGTGTGTCCTGAAGTGCCTCGAATCCTTCTTCACCGGTACGGATCTTAACAACATTTTCGATATCATATACGAATACCTTGCCGTCACCATACTGGCCGGTATGAAGAACTTTTTTAGCAGTGTCAATAACTGTTTTGACTGGTACCAGACTGACAACGATCTCAATCTTAATCTTTGGCAGCAGGTTCATATCCATTTCAACACCACGGTAGTAGGAGCGGGCACCTTTCTGTACACCACATCCCATAACATTTGTAATAGTGATACCGGTAACACCGATTTCGTTCATTGCATGCATGAATTCTTCAAGTTTGCTCTGACGTGTGATGATAACAACTTTTGTCAGTTTATGTACGCCTTCTCTTGGAAGGTCAGGAATGGTGTCAACAACTTCAGCAGGTGCAACATTTGCGGAAGTATTTGAAGAAACAGATTTTTTGGCAACACCCATAGGTGCCGGAACTGTCATTGTATCATGTACAACAAATCCATCATAAGCGCTTGTAAGACCATGTTCTTTGGAATCAAGACCTTCGATTTCTTCTTCAGCAGTTACACGGAGACCAACAGTATGTTTGATCGCCTGGAAGATGATGGTCATAGTTACAGCAACCCATGCGATTGTAATGATCATACCGATAAACTGAACACCGAAGCCATGGAATCCACCGCCAACAAGAAGACCTTTCCATTCTGTGCCTGTACCATCTGAGAAAAGACCAACAGCGAGAGTTCCGAATGCACCATTTAAACCATGTACACCAACAGCACCAACCGGGTCATCGACTTTAAGTACTTTGTCAATAAATTCAATACCGAATACAACTACAAAACCAGAGATGATACCAATGATAGCAGCAGATGTAGGTGAAACAGTATCACAACCTGCTGTGATAGCTACAAGACCTGCAAGAGATCCATTCAGTGACATAGAAACATCTGGTTTTTTGTATCTTACCCATGTGATGATAAGAACAGTAACTGTAGCAACAGCTGCTGCAAGGTTGGTAGTTACAAAAATCTTACCTGCTGTTACGATTGCATCACCTTCCATGCTTACAGTAGATGCACCGTTAAATCCGAACCAGCAGAACCAGAGGATGAATACACCTAAAGCACCGATGGTAAGGTTGTGACCAGGAATAGCTTTTGATTTACCGCTCTTGGAATATTTTCCAATACGAGGTCCAAGGATGATGGCACCGATAAAGGCTGCAACACCACCAACCATATGTACGGCACAGGAACCAGCAAAATCATGAAATCCCATCTGGCTGATGAAACCACCGCCCCAGATCCAGTGACCAGATACCGGGTAAACGATCAGGCTGATCAGGAAGCTGTAGATACAATAGGAAGAAAATTTTGTACGTTCTGCCATGGCACCAGATACGATAGTAGCGGATGTTGCACAGAATACAGTCTGGAAGATCAGAAATGCCCAGAACGGAACACCGTCAGGAAGCATTGCAGAACCATAATTAGCTTCTGTGGCAATACCGCCAATCTTTCCAAAGAATCCATTACCGGCTCCAAACATGATACCAAATCCGACGATCCAGAAGGTAGGAGTACCAATACAGAAGTCCATAAGGTTTTTCATAATGATGTTACCTGCATTTTTTGCCCTGGTAAAGCCAGTCTCTACCATAGCGAAGCCTGCCTGCATAAAGAAGACAAGTGCGGCACCTAAAAGTACCCAGATTGTGTTTACTGATGAATAGTCCATAAAGTTACCTCTCTTTCCCTTAAAAAGTTTAGCAGTTTAACAGTTCCTTAAAATAAAATTGAAAAGGCACGGGAATGATGAAAAATCATTCTCGCGCCTTTACGAATCAAATGTATATGTAAAACAGGGGATGTCTCGTATCGTGTGATTAATGGATGAGGAAATCGATAATGAATTATGAAGTAGTTCATGTTCATAATGACATCCCCCGGTTTTACCATTGTGAAATTATCAATGTATTCTCTTATTCTCAGTCAGAGATGGAGAATAACAGTTTGCCATAGGTTGGATATGGAAGAATAGAATCAGGAATGAGTGCTTCAGCTGCATCCGCAGAAACACGAACTTTTTCCATATCGGTAAGAACAACGCTCTGGTAGAGTTTTGCACTCTTGAGAAGATCTTTGTCAACCTCATATTCTGCCATTGCAGTATCTGCCCTCAGTGTTTCCAGATCTTTGGTCATTGTTTCGGCAAGCTCAGTCAGTCTGGACAGAAGAGATGCTTCTGCGGATACAGAGATACCCGGAACAACAGATTTCTTGAGAGATGCTGTCTGAGCAAGTTTTTCCATATATGTAGTAATACTTGGAAGAAGATCTTTCTGAATGATCTCAACCAGTGTATTTGCTTCAATGTGAAGAGTTTTTACATAGTTTTCCATTTTGATCTCATAACGGGAATGCAGCTCTGCGTCTGTGAAAATATGATGGCTTGTAAGAAGTTTTTCATTCTTTTCATCGATGAAGTGCGGCAGTGCATCCGGTGTGGATACCAGATTATAAAGACCACGTTTTTTGGCTTCTTCCAGCCATTCATCGGTATAACCGTTTCCATTGAAGATAACACGTTTGTGGTCGATGATTGTCTGTTTCAGTAATTCATGTACGGCAGATTCCATTTCATCTGCAGGAACATCTTTCAGTTTCTCATAGAACTGACGCAGAGATTCTGCAACGGCTGTGTTGAGAATGATGTTCGGGTTTGCAACAGAAGAAGAAGAACCGAGCATACGGAATTCGAATTTGTTTCCGGTAAATGCAAATGGTGAAGTACGGTTTCTGTCTGTATTGTCTTTTACAAAGTGAGGAAGTACTTTTGCACCGATATCCATCTGAACAGCACTGTGTCCAACGAAGAATTCATCGTTTTCAATGGCTTTGAGGACTTCTGTCAGTTCATCTCCCAGAAAGATAGAAACAACTGCCGGCGGAGCCTCGTTAGCACCAAGACGATGATCGTTTCCTGCACTTGCAACAGAAATACGGAGCAGATCTGCATAATCATCAACTGCTTTAATAACAGCTACAAGAAATACCAGGAACTGTGTGTTTTCAGCAGGTGTTTTACCAGGATCAAGGAGGTTGACACCGGTATCTGTACTCATGGACCAGTTGTTGTGTTTACCACTTCCGTTGATACCCTCAAATGGTTTTTCATGAAGCAGGCATACCATATTATGCTTGGCAGCGACTTTTTTCATGATTTCCATTGTCAGCTGGTTATGATCGACTGCAACGTTTGTTGTATCAAATACCGGAGCCAGCTCATGCTGAGCAGGAGCAACTTCATTATGTTTTGTTTTGGCCGGAATTCCAAGTTTCCAGAGCTCTTCATCAAGATCATGCATATAAGCAGATACACGAGGCTTCAGAGTTCCGAAATAATGATCTTCCATTTCCTGGCCTTTTGGAGCCGGAGCACCGATCAGTGTACGTCCACAGAAGATCAGGTCTTTTCTCTTATTATAAAGATCTTTGTCTACCAAAAAGTATTCCTGTTCAGGACCTACGGTTGTGTTGATATGTTTGACTTCGGTATTTCCGAGAAGACGAAGAATCTTCACTGCTTCTTTATTCAGAGTATCCATGGAACGAAGAAGAGGTGTTTTCTTATCCAGTGCCTCGCCACTGTAAGAACAGAATGCTGTCGGGATATAAAGTGTACGGTCTTTAATAAATGCCGGTGAAGTAGGATCCCAGGCTGTATAACCTCTTGCTTCAAATGTAGCTCGAAGACCGCCTGACGGAAAACTGGAAGCATCTGGTTCACCTTTTACAAGTTCTTTTCCGGAGAAATCCATGATCACCTGTCCATCAGCGGTAGGAGAAATGAAACTATCATGTTTTTCTGCTGTAAAGTTAGTCATTGGCTGGAACCAGTGAGTATAATGAGTAGCGCCATGTTCCAGTGCCCATTCTTTCATGGCAACTGCTACGGAGTTGGCAACATCAAGTTCAAGATGAGTGCCGTTCTCAATTGTTTTTTTCAGCGCTTTGTACATATCTTTCGGTAATTTCTCACGCATGATCTTGTCGTTAAAAACAAGACTGCCATAAATTTCAGGAATGCTATGTCCCATAGTAAAGTCTCCTTTCGATTTTCGATTCCATTAATCGTTATGATCTTAGTGATAAACAAAAAAGGCGCCTTGGAATCTAATCCAAAGCGCCGTTGCTTATGTGATGTAGTATACACAAAAAAAAACTCTTGTCAACATTTTTTGTGAAAAAAATTTCAAATTTTTTGTTTGGTCAGATGAATTTATTTGTATGGCTTTTTGCAGGGACAAGGGTTGACAAAAGTCGATCTTCTATTATAATTTCAGGTAGATTCACAGGTAAATTTCATAGATAATGGGAGGAAATTCTGATGGCAGGAATTAAGGAAGCCTGTGGTGTATTTGGTATTTATGATCTGGATGGAGGAAATGTTGTTCCATCCATTTATTATGGCCTTACATCACTTCAGCATCGTGGACAGGAGTCTTGCGGACTTGCAGTTTCCAGAACAGACGGAGAGCGTGGTAATGTCCAGTTCCATAAGGATCTGGGACTGGTAAGTGAAGTTCTCAGGGAAGATACCATACGGAATATGGAAGGTGATCTCGGAATCGGACATGTACGTTATTCTACGACAGGTGCATCTGTAGCAGAAAATGCACAGCCTCTGGTATTGTCCTATATTAAAGGGACACTTGCACTGGCACATAACGGAAACCTGATCAATACCCCGGAACTGAAATGGGAGCTGATTCAGAACGGAGCGATTTTTCATACAACGACTGATTCGGAAGTTATTGCGTTTCATGTAGCACGTGAGCGAGTGCACTCCAAAACAGTAGAAGAGGCTGTCCTCAAAACTGCCCGTAAGCTGAAAGGTGGATATGCTCTCGTTATCATGAGTCCGAGAAAATTGATTGGTGTCAGGGATCCGCTTGGACTGAAACCATTGTGTCTTGGAAAACGCGATAATACTTATGTACTTGCATCTGAGAGCTGTGCACTTACCTCTGTGGGCGCTGAGTTTATAAGAGATATTGAGCCAGGAGAGATGATTACGATTTCCAGAAATGGTATTGAGTCTAATAAAGAATTGAGTACCGGTAAACATGCCCATTGTGTATTCGAATATATTTATTTCGCAAGACTGGACAGTATGATGGATGGAGTGAAGATTTATGATGCTCGTATCCGAGGCGGTAAATCACTTGCAAAATCCTATCCGGTAGAGGCTGATCTTGTTACCGGTGTGCCGGAATCTGGTATCCCGGCAGCAAAGGGATATTCGGAAGAATCGGGCATACCGTTTGGCTTTGCTTTTTATAAGAACAGTTATATTGGAAGAACATTTATCAAACCAACGCAGAAAGAACGAGAGTCCAGTGTACATTTGAAACTCAGTGTTCTAGATTCTGCGGTCAAAGGCAAACGAATCGTTCTGGTGGATGATTCCATTGTCCGTGGAACAACGATTGCAAACCTTATCCGTATGCTTAAAAAAGCAGGCGCACTGGAGGTACATGTACGAATTAGTTCTCCGCCGTTCCTGCATCCATGCTATTTTGGAACAGATGTACCATCTAATGATCAGCTGATTGCCAGCAATCACAGTGCACAGGAAATCTGTGAGATGATCGGAGCAGATTCTCTTGGATATATGCAGAGTGATTACCTGGAGGGAATGGCAGGTCACCTTCCATTATGTAAAGCCTGCTTTGATGGTAAATATCCGATGGATGTGGAAGCAGAACTGAACAAAAAAATTGACTGTGGATGTTGAAAATTATAGAAATTACATATTTACAAACGAAAAAAAATAAGGTATAGTAAATCTCATATTTTAAGATCTTATCTGACAAAGGCGTCAGAAGCGATAGAGGGAATTGTCCTTTTGTCTGCTTCTGACGCCTTTTAGATATAAAATGGAGGAGGAAATCGGTAATGGCAGTAAAATACGTTTTTGTTACAGGTGGTGTTGTATCCGGCCTTGGTAAAGGAATCACAGCAGCTTCCCTTGGAAGACTTCTGAAAGCACGTGGATATCAGGTAACAATGCAGAAGTTTGATCCTTATATCAATATTGATCCGGGTACCATGAACCCAATCCAGCATGGAGAGGTTTTTGTTACAGATGATGGTACAGAGACAGATCTGGATCTTGGACATTATGAGAGATTTATTGATGAGAGTCTTGATAAAAACTCGAATGTAACGACCGGAAAGGTCTATTGGTCTGTATTACAGAAAGAACGTCATGGAGACTTTGGCGGAGGTACTGTGCAGGTCATCCCTCACATCACCAATGAGATTAAGAGCCGCTTCTACAGAGCGAAGGAACAGGATGAAGAAAAGATTGCGATTATAGAGGTTGGTGGAACTGTTGGTGATATTGAAAGTCAGCCGTTTCTTGAGTCTATTCGTCAGTTCCAACATGATGTGGGACATGACAACGCGATTCTGATTCATGTAACACTGATTCCTTATTTGAAAGCATCTGAAGAGATGAAGACAAAACCGACACAGGCCAGTGTAAAAGAACTTCAGGGAATGGGAATTCAGCCGGATGTTCTGGTATGCAGAAGTGAGCATCCACTGACTGATGAAATCAAAGGAAAGATTGCACTGTTCTGTAATGTACCGGTCAGCCACGTGCTGCAGAATCTTGATGTAGAATATCTTTATGAAGCACCTCTTGCCATGGAGCGTGAAAAACTGGCAGATGTGGTACTGGAATCTTTAAGACTGGAGAATCGCAAACCGGATCTTACCGAATGGACACAGATGGTCAATGACCTGCGCAATCCGGAAAGCACTGTAAATATTGCCATGGTAGGAAAATATACACAGCTTCATGATGCATATCTGAGTGTTGTGGAAGCACTGAAACATGGTGGGATTTCATGCAAAGCAAAAGTAGAGATCATATGGATCGATTCTGAAGAATTGAATGAAAAGAATCTGGATCAGATGCTTCATAAAGTAGACGGTATTCTGGTTCCGGGTGGATTTGGAAACAGAGGTACCGAAGGTATGATTCTGGCAGCACAGTATGCCCGTGTACACAAAATTCCGTATCTTGGAATCTGCCTTGGCATGCAGATGGCAATTGTTGAATTTGCAAGACATGTTCTGGGATATGAAGATGCGAACAGTATAGAACTGGATCCTGCAACCAAACATCCGGTAATTGCACTGATGCCGGATCAGGAGAGTGTAGAAGATCTGGGCGGTACGTTGAGACTTGGAAGTTATCCGTGTGTATTGGCAGACAGTTCCAGAGCACTTGAACTTTTTGGAAAGAAAGAAATTCAGGAACGTCACAGACATCGTTATGAGGTAAACAATGCATATCGAGAAGAACTTGCAGCGAAAGGAATGACGATTGCAGGAACTTCACCGGACGGACATATCGTAGAGATGATAGAGATCAAAGATCATCCATTTTATGAAGGAACACAGGGACATCCGGAATTTAAATCAAGACCGAACCATGCACACCCACTGTTCCGCGGATTTGTAAAAGCAGCAGATGAATATGCAAAACTGAAACTGAGCCGACAGGCACAAAATCAGGAATAAAAATAAAAGAAGTGAGACAGGACGAGAAAAAGTCTTGTTTTATTCCTGTCACAGATAGAAAGGATAAATGACCATGCAGGAAGTAAGGAGAGAAGATCAGGGACTGTACCGTCGCGAATTCGAGCATGATAACTGCGGTATCGGTGCGGTTGTAAATATAAAAGGTAAAAAGACCCATGATACGGTTGCCAATGCGCTCAGAATCGTAGAACATCTGGAGCACCGTGCAGGTAAAGATGCAGAAGGTAAGACTGGTGATGGTGTCGGAATTCTTCTGCAGATTTCACATAAATTTTTCAAAAAAGCCTGTAAGAAAGAGGGCTTTGATATTGGTGGAGAAAGAGAATATGGTATTGCACAGTTCTTTTTCCCACAGCATGAGATCAAACGTGCACAGGCAAAGAAAATGTTCGAGATCATTGTGGAAAAAGAAGGCCTGGAACTTCTTGGCTGGAGAACTGTTCCGGTAATCCCGGAGGTGCTTGGACATAAAGCCAGAGAATGTATGCCTTACATTATGCAGGCATTTATCAAAAAACCAGATGAGGTAGAAAAAGGACTTCCGTTTGACCGTATGCTCTATATTGCACGTCGTGAGTTTGAACAGAGTAACGACAATACTTATGTAGTATCTATGAGCAGCCGTACGATCGTATACAAAGGTATGTTCCTGGTAGGACAGCTGAGAACATTCTTTGCTGATCTTCAGAACCCTGATTATGAGTCTGCAATTGCGATGGTTCATTCGAGATTCAGTACGAATACAAATCCGAGCTGGGAGAGAGCTCATCCGAACCGTTTTATGGTTCACAATGGTGAGATCAATACAATCCGTGGAAATGCAGATAAGATGCTTGCCAGAGAAGAAAATATGGAATCTCCATATCTGAAGGGACAGCTCCATAAGGTTCTTCCGGTCATTGACCGTAAGGGATCTGACTCAGCTATGCTTGACAATACTTTGGAATTCCTTGTAATGAGTGGAATGGAACTCCCACTTGCAGTGATGATCACTATTCCAGAACCGTGGGCTAACAATGATACAATCTCACAGGATAAGAGAGATTTTTATCAGTATTATGCAACTATGATGGAGCCATGGGATGGACCGGCGTCTATTCTTTTCTCTGATGGTGATGTCATGGGAGCTGTACTTGACCGTAATGGTCTGCGTCCGTCAAGATATTATATCACCTCTGACGGCTACATGATCCTGTCTTCAGAAGTTGGTGTTATGCCGATTCCGGAAGAGAAAATTGTTCTGAAAGAAAGACTTCATCCTGGAAAAATGCTTCTGGTAGATACCGTCGCAGGTAAGGTAGTCGATGACGATGAGCTGAAAGAAAAATATGCAGCTATGCAGCCATATGGAGAATGGCTGAACAGCAATCTGGTTCAGTTGAAAGATATCAAAATTCCGAATGTACGTATGGAAGAATATACACCGGAGCAGCGTGCACGCCTGCAGAAAGCATTTGGATATACTTACGAACAGTACCGTACTTCAATCAGAAATATGGCACTGAATGGAGCAGAAAGTATCGGTGCTATGGGTGTTGATACTCCACTGGCAGTACTCTCCAATCAGCATCGTCCTTTATTTGATTATTTTAAACAGCTTTTTGCACAGGTAACCAACCCGCCGATCGATGCTATCCGTGAGGAAATCGTAACATCCACCACGGTTTATGTCGGCGAGGAAGGCAATGTTCTGGAGGAAGCTCCGGAAAACTGCCACATCTTAAAGGTAGATAACCCGATCCTGACCTGCACCGATCCGTTAAAAATTAAATATATGAAGAAACCGGGATACAAGGTGGAAGTGATCCCGATTACCTATTATAAGAATACTTCCCTGGCCAAGGCTATTGACCGCCTGTTCCTGGAGGTGGATCGTGCGCATCGTGATGGCGTGAACATCATCATCCTGTCTGACCGCGACATCGATGAGAACCATGTGCCGATTCCGTCCCTGTTAGCCGTATCTGCCCTCCAGCAGCATCTGGTAAAGACCAAGAAGCGCACTTCCATGGCACTGATCCTGGAGAGCGGAGAGCCGAGAGAGGTACATCACTTTGCAACCCTGCTTGGCTTTGGCGCAAGTGCCATCAACCCGTATCTGGCTCAGGAGTCGGTTCACTATC
>OOCB01001206.1_pt1 | contig 35895 bp, 32 predicted proteins | sample 1671351 | NCBI WGS metagenome assembly OOCB01 (sample SAMN06348148, study PRJEB24527) | human gut metagenome | biome: human gut; feature: ankylosing spondylitis patient; material: feces | host: Homo sapiens | place: China | collected 2015-10 | reverse complement strand
CTCCTGTATTTTGAAAGCAATGGACAAGAGCGTATCAAAATGCGCTGGACCCGTGACTTCTACAGCCTTTCCAATGAACCGAAGGCTGCTGAAGGAGAGGCGTCATGATGTTCGCCAGCCGCTACAGGCTGTCGCCGCGTGACGCCAAGGCCCTGCGGGTTACCGATACCTACTCTCTGCACAGGGTCGTTTACGGGCTCTTTGACGACGTGCGCGAGGGCGATCGGGAAAAAGGCAGCGGTATCCTGTTTGTCGATATGGGCGGGGACAAATACGGGAGGCAGCTTCTTATCCTGTCAGATCGGCAGCCCCGTGAGCCTGAATACGGGGAATTCGTCAGAACCGAGCCAATCCCCGAAGCCTTTTTCGGGTTTTCCGCATACCGTTTTGAAATCGTGGTCAATCCTGTAAAACGGGACAGCCGAACCCAAAAACGCACGCCTCTGTGCAACCGCGAAGATATCACGCGCTGGTTTCTGGAAAAGGCCCCCTCATGGGGCTTTGAGGTACAGGAATCCTCTTTTCAGGTCGCAGAGATCAATGCTGATGTTTTTTGGAAGGGGGAACAGAAAGTCACCCTGGGAAAAGCGCGGGTGACGGGAACCCTTACCGTTGTTGATAAAGAGCGTTTCACTCAAAGCGTCTGCCGGGGCATCGGCCACGGCAAAGCCTTTGGTTGCGGATTGCTTCAGGTCGCCCCCATCGTCTTTTAACCAGCAGCTCAAGGAATGAAGATGAATACACTCAAAGGAACCCATATTGAATTCCATATCCTCCAGTGTTTTCCTGTTTACTGCCTGAACCGGGACGACGTGGGCGCCCCCAAGAGCGCAATGATCGGCGGGGTATCCCGTGCCCGCGTCAGCTCCCAGTGCTGGAAGCGTCATGTGCGGCTGGCCCTTCAGGATCTCGGCGTCAAAATCGGCGTGCGCACGAAACAGGTTGCCGGGATGCTCGCGGAAGCCTGTGAAACCAAGGGGGCCACACCGGAACAGGCAAAGGCGTTCGGTGAGGCCTGCGCCCCTCTGCTGGCTGAAGATACCCTGTATTTCTTCTCAAAAAATGAGGCGGAAGCCATCGCCGAATTCGCCGCGGCGCAGGCCTTTGAACCTGAGTCCGCCGCCGTCAAAAAATCGGGAAAGACCGTATTGTCCCCGGAGTTGAGAAAGGCTCATAAAGCCCATTTCAATCCCGCCGTTGACGGGCTCGACATAGCCCTGTTCGGGCGCATGGTGGCGCAGGCCCCCGATCTCAACGTCCATGCCGCCGCCTCGTTTGCCCACGCCGTCTCCACACACCGCGTCGACAACGAAATCGAATTTTTCACGGCACTTGACGATCTCAAATCCGATGATGAAACGGGTTCCGCCCATATGGGAAGCCTTGAATACAACTCGGCCACCTATTACCGCTATATCAACCTCGATCTCGGCCAGCTCGCGGATTCGCTTGGCAATACGGGATTGGCCGATGCGGTGTCGGCCTTCATCAAGGCCTTGTACATCGCCGTCCCCTCCGCCCGGCAGACCACGCAAACCGGCATGCGCCCGTGGGACTATGCCCGCATCTACATCCGCAGGGGGCAAGGCATGCAGGCCAGCTTTGACGAGCCGGTAAGGGCAAAAGGGCAAGGGTTCCTCAAGCCGAGCATTGAGGCCCTTGAACTCCAACTCGCCAAGCAGGAGAAGCTGGCCGGCTCGCTGTTCGGCAAGGCCGCCGAATTCACGTTCGGCAAGGACGACTCCGTCAGCATCGACGATCTCGTCAACGGCGTAGCGGCGTTCGTGCGCCCGTATGAGGCGCAGGCATGACCGCCCTGCTCCTCTGGCTGGAGGCCCCCCTTCAGTCTTGGGGGGTCGATTCCCGCTTCGGAAGGCGCGATACGCTTCCCTTTCCTTCCCGCTCCGGCGTGCTCGGGCTCGTCTGCTGCGCTACGGGGCGCAGCGGCGAACAGGAAGCGTGGCTTGCTGAGATGAAGGAATACACGCAGACCGTAGTGGCGTATTCACGGCTCGAAAACGGCAAACCGGACATACAGCCCCTCCTCCGCGATTTCCAGATGGTGGGCAGCGGCTATGACGCTTCGGACCAATGGCAGGATCTGCTCATCCCCAAGAAAACGGACGGGAAACGTCCGGTCGGTGCGGGAACGAAGATGACCTACCGTTATTACCTTCAGGATATGGCGTTCGCCTGCGCGCTGGATGTCCCCGAAGTTTATGTGGATGAAATCATCGTTGGGCTGCAAAATCCCGTGTGGCCCATATGTCTTGGGCGCAAAAGCTGCGTGCCCACGGACATCGTTTATCGTGGCCGTTTCGACTCACAGGAAGAAGCATTGACAGCCGCCGGAGAAATAGCGAAAGCCAAAAGGCGCGCGGAACGCTTCCGTGTGGCCCACGGGCGGGTTGAGGGCGGGGATGTGCTGACCCTGAATGATATCCCCATCGCCTTTGGCCTGCGCAAGCGATATGAGGACAGGCAAGTGACAATTCTGGAACAATGAAAAAGTGCCGCTGGGACTACTCCCGGCGGCACTTTCTGCAAGGGGGATAGAGATGCCGGAAGAAAAGGAGCCCACCACAGCTGAAGAGCCCAAAACTCCCCGCCGCTTGTTCATCCCGATCACACGGGAAACGCTTCCCCGCGTATCGGACAAGTACCCGTTTATCTATCTGGAAAGAGGACGGCTGGAAATTGACGACAGCAGCATCAAATGGATCGACGCGGACGGAAACAGAGTGCGTTTGCCCATAGCGACGATCAACGCCCTGCTTCTTGGCCCCGGTACGTCTGTAACCCATGAGGCTATCAAGATCGCCTCCGCCGCCAACTGTGCCATCTGCTGGGTTGGCGAGGACAGCCTGCTGTTTTACGCTTCAGGCGTCGTGCCTACTTCCAACACTCGCCACCTCCAACGTCAGGCGTGGCTCTCCACGGACAAAGATGCCTCACTTGCCGTCGCTAGGGCTTTCTTCGCCAAACGTTTTCCCGATGCGGAGCTTGAGGGCAAGACGTTGCAGGAAATGATGGGTATGGAAGGATTGCGCGTCCGCAATTTCTACCTCGAAAAAGCCGAGCAATACAAAGTCGGATGGAAGGGACGTGTTTTTACCCCCGGAAAATTCGAGTTGAGCGATCTGACGAACCAGATATTGACGTCCACCAATGCGGCCCTCTATGGCGTCTTATGTTCCTGTGTCCACAGCCTCGGCTATTCGCCGCACTTAGGCTTTATCCACTCAGGGAGCCCCCTGCCCTTTGTGTATGATCTCGCCGATCTTTACAAAGGGGAGCTCTGCGTTGATCTCGCTTTTTCCCTGACGCTCTCCCTCGCGGGCCGCTACAACAAGTACGCCGTATCTGAAGCGTTCCGCAAACGTGTCCTCGAAATGAAGCTGCTGGAAAAAGTCGCCGAGGATATTGAGAGCCTGATAGGAGGGAAATGTGCTCGTCGTTATCGCAAATGATTTGCCTCCCGCCGTACGCGGGCGCATGAAACTCTGGTTTGTGGAACCTCGGCCTAACGTCTTCGTTTCAGGCATTAAAGATTCCGTTGCACGGCATGTGATCAACTACTTACTCGAAAAATGCCCTGAACAAAGTGGCCTCATGATCTTTCAAAGGATACCGAACCCACCGGGGTACAAGCTCTACGGCATGGGGGAACCAAAGCGCCAGCTCATCGAATTGTCAGGGCTGCAACTTGTGTCTGAAAAAGATGACGTTTCAATATTGTTTTGACGGCTCAATAAAAAAAGTGAATAATCTCTTAGTCTTCCCCACGCACGTGGGGGTGTTTCCGGATCTGCCGCGCCTCGTGCTGGCGGGCAATTATTCCGAGTCGGTGGGTTCGCGCCTTTCGCGCAGCCAGCCCGCGTCCGGCCCCGCGCTGGTTCGCCGGAAGGCGGGGAAGCGTTCCGACGTGACCACGGGCACGCTCCTGTTCGACAGCTACGCCGAGGCGGAGGCGTTCGGGGCGTGGGTCAATGACGTCGAAAGCGGGCTTGCCGGGGGCATCCGGGCGTTCGACTGGACGCACCCGATCACCTCCCGGCAGTTCAGAATGCGGATTGTGCCCGAATCCGACGACATCCTTTTCACGATCCGGCCCTACGGCCAAACGCTGGCATGGGAAGTATCCCTGACGCTGGAGGTGCTGCCGTGAGCAGACGGGCCACAATGACGGCCGATGCGGTGAAGTCCGCGCTGGAGCGCGAGGCCGCGGACGATTTCGTCTCGCTCATCGAGGTGACGTTTCCCGATACGGACACGCTGCGCTACTGCAATCAGGCGGTGGAGCACATGCTGGACGCGGACGGTTTCGCGGTTGAGGACGAGCACGGCGTGCCCGTGTACGGGATGTACCACAAGGGCCGTTTCTACCAGTTCCTCCCGTTCGAGCTGCCGAACCCGGAAGACGCGAGCGGCAAGGCCCCTTCGTCGGTCATTACGATCTCGGGCATGAGTTCCGTCCTGATTTCGCTGTTGCGGACGGCCAGCGGGCGGGCGTCCGTGCGGCTGCTGCAAGTCCACACCTCGGACCCGGACGTGGTGCAGACGGAGTGCGACGGCTTCACGCTCGGGGACATTTCCGGTTCGCAGGACAGCGACACACTGACCGCGCCGCTGGCGCAGGACATGCTGACGGAGGTGGGATACCCTTGCGATTCCTACACGCCGGATCGCTTTCCAGGGATGTTTTGATGAAACGGCTTGTCTTTCGGCTGTTGGGGCGGTGGCTGCGCCGCATGGATCGGGAATGGGGGGGATGGCTGTGAACGCATGGTGGAATGAATATATCGGGGTGCCGTTCCGTGACGGCGGCTGCGGGCGATCCGGGGCCGACTGCTGGGGGCTGGTGCGTCTGGTCTATCGCGAGCGGTTCGGCATCGCCCTGCCGGGCCCGGTCGTTGACGTGTCCGCGCTGGATCGGGCCTCCATCGAGCCCGCGCTTGATCTGACGCGGGAGGCGTTCTGGGAGCCGACGGGCGATCCCCGCCCCGGCGACGTGGTGAGCCTGCGGATCGAGGGGGTGGAGTCCCATGTGGGGCTCGTGACCACCCCGGGCCGGATGCTGCATGTGCTTGAGGGCGGGCACGCCGTCATCGAGACATACACGTCCCGGCGCTGGAAAGAACGTGTTTGCGGGGTGTACCGTTATGCCGGGGAGCGGCTGACGGCGGGACGCGGCGTCGCGGAGGGCATACGGGTGATCGGCAGGCCCTCGCCCCTGAAGCCGCGCGTGGATTGTGTGGTGGCGGGGGGACAACCGCTTGCGGCGATCATCGGGGAACAGTGCGACGCCATGCGGATTCCGGCAAGGATGCGCGGGCGCGGGCACGCCTACCTCAACATGCGCTATGTGCCGTATGAGGCATGGGGGACCACGTTCCCCCGCCCCGGCGACGTGGTGACGTTCGCTGTGCTGCCCGGCAAGGGCGGCAAGGCCATCCTCGGCATGGTCGCCATCGTCGCGGCCGCCGCGCTGACGTGGTGGGCGGGCGGCTCGGGCGGGGCGGCTGTGGCCGGGCTTCTGGGTGTGTCGTCTTCCGTGGGGTCGGGCCTGCTGTTCGCCGCGAGCCTCGGCCTGTCCATGCTCGGGAGCGCGCTGCTGGCGACCTCGGCAAAAATGCCGGGGCTGGACATGGGCGGCGCGGGCTCCAAGGTCAATTTTTTGTCCGGCAGCCAAAACAGCCTGCGCACGTTTCAGGTCATCCCGCAGGTGCTCGGCATCGGGCGCATGACGCTGGACTACCTCGGCAAGCCTTACACCGAGCGGGCCACGGAAAAGCTCAACTACCTGCGCGCCGCGTACACCGCCGGGTACGGCCCGGTGGAAATCTCCGACATCCGCAACGGGGATACGCCGCTTGGGAAATACCAGCATATGGAGTTCAACGTGTACCGGGGCGACGGCGGCGACCAGTCCCCGAAGCTGTACACGCGCGACGCCGACGAGAAGCAGCTCGGCATCACGCTGAAACGCGGCGCCCGCAACACCTTCCAGACGGGCGACGACGTCGATCAGGCGCAGCTCATGTTCTACTGGCCTTCCGGCCTGTGGGGGCGTTCGTCCGCCGGGAAGAAAATGGACACCACGACCACGTTTCAGGTGCGCTACCGCCTGCTGCCCAACGGGAACTTCACCGAAGCCCACAAGCGCGTCAACGCGGCCACGTTCACGCTGGAGCCCTGTTCCCCGGCCATCGACGCCTCGCTGGTCTATGACGAAAACGGCAACCTCGATCCCGAAGACTGGTGGCTGGCCACCTACGGCGTGCCGAAGAAGCTGCGGGCCGAAACCGTGGAGATCGAGCTGTACCGCTGGTACACGTTTTCGCTCGACCGGACCTGCCGCATCGTCAAGCGGGCGGGCACGGCTACGGACCGCAAGGCCGGGGAGCCGACCGAGCGGCTGCTGGCGCTCATGCGCCGGAACAAGTGGCGGTGGGACGACATATCGTATGTCGGGCGGCTGGCCCCCATCGGGGAGAACGAGGAGCTGCTCGCCTACGTCTGCGTGAAGGGGGACGCCATCGTCGAGGTGCAGGACAGGCGCGACACGGTGAGCGTCGAGGGCTGCGCGCCGTCCGGATCCGGGCTGTCCGTGGCCTTCACGCCGGGCACGCGCCTGAGCGCCGGGGCCGAGACGTTTTCCTTGACCCGCAACAATACCCGCTCGGCCTTCACGCGGCAGCTCACCTTCAACCTGCCCCGCGGCCAGTACGAGTTCGAGGTGCGCCTGACGTCGAGCGACGATGACGACGCGGCGGGCTGGAAGAGCACGCGCGGCCTGACCTGCATCTGGCAGGGGGTGCGGACGTACACGTGGGGCAGGCCCTTCAACCCCCGGAAGCCGCTGGCATGGCTGGAACTGCGGGTGCAGGCCACGGATCAGCTCAACGGGACGATGGACGACGTCAACGCCACGGTCAAAAGCGTGGTGCCGGACTACGACTACAAGACAAGGACATGGGTGGCGCGCGTCTCGAACAATCCCGCGTCGCTGTTCCGCCACGTATTGCAAGGCCCGGCCATGCCGCAGGCCCACCGCGTGCCCGACGCGCGGCTGGACATCGCCAAACTGGAGCGGTGGCACAACTACTGCCGGGCGCAGGGCTTCACCTATTTTAAGGTCGTGGGCGGCGATTCGGCCATGAGCGTCTACGACCTGCTGACGGAAATCTGCGCGGCGGGGCGGGCAAAGCCGATCCTGTCCGACGGGTTGTGGAGCGTGCTTATCGACGAGCCGCGCACCAAGGTCGTGGACAGCTTTTCGGAGCACAACGCATGGTCCTTCGAGTGGAGCAAGACGCTGCCGAACGTCCCGCACGCGGTGCGGGCCACGTTCATAAACAAGGAGAAGGGGTTCGAGCAGGACACCCTTACCGTCTACGCCGACGGCTACGGCGCGGCCAACGCGACCCGCTACGAGAACTGGGGGACGGAGTATTTCGAGGGCGTCACCGAGCCGCAAAACGTGCGGCGCGCCGTCCGGTGGGCCTTGGCATGGGCCGTCCTGCGCGGGGAGCGGCTCTCGTTCATGGCCAGCATGGAGCACCTGATCGTCACCTACGGGGATCTCGTCCGCGTGACCAACTCGTTTGTGAAATGGGGCCTCGGCTCCGGGTGGGTCGCCGGGCTGGTCAAGGACGGCGGGAAGCTGGCCGGGGTGCGTCTCTCCGAAACCGTGACGCTCACGGCGGGGCAGGAGTACAGCATACGGTTCCGGCTGGCGTCCCGGCGCGGGCAGACGCTCAAGGCCGACATCGCTCCCGTTGCGGAATCCGTGGAGACTGACTCGGTGACGTTCGCCGTGCCGCTTTCGGGCGTCCTGCCCGCCGTGGACGATCTGTACCAGTTCGGCTACCGGGATCGGGAAAGCCATGAATGCCTCGTCGAGGGCATCGTGCCGGAGGCCGGGGGCACGGCGAAGATCACGGTCTGCGACTACAGCCCGGAAATCTATGACGTGGACGACGGGGCGATCCCGGCCTACGACTCGGACATTTCCGAGCCGCAGCTTTTGCCGTCCGTGGTCATCGCGTCCGTGCCGCTCGGAAACGTTTACTCCGACGAGCGCGCCCTCGCGTGGGACAACGGCTCCCTGCGCCCGCGCATCGGCGTGGGCTGGAAGAACCCGGACGGCCTTGAACGTCAGGTCGAGTACGTCCAGTTCCGCATCATCCACCTCGGCGCGGACGATGACGAGCCGCGCCTGTCCGATTCGGTACCCATCGGCAGCGGTGACGTGTACTTCGACAACGTGGCCGAGGGCGATGTGTACAAGGTGCATGGCCGTTACCTGACGGGGTTGGGCGTCACGGGGCAATGGGCGACGTTGGACGCCTCGCACAAGGTCATCGGGCGCACCCTCCCGCCGCCTGACGTTGCCAACGTGAGGCTGTCCATCGCCTCCCCCCTCGGCGTCCTCGTGTCGTGGGACGCCGTGGATACGCTGGACGTGTCGCATTATGTCGTGTCCGGGGATCTGTCCGGGCGCACGTCCGGCACGTCGCTGGCCATCCCGCCCTACAACATTACCGGGGCCGTCCACGCTTCTGTGGTGGCCGTGGACTCCCTCGGGCTCGTCTCCGAGACGCCGACGCAGGGAAGCGTCACGATCAACGGCCCGGCGCGCCCCGCCATCACGTCCGCGTCCCTGCAAACCGAAGGCATCGCCGTCTCGTGGCGGGACGCGGCCCGGACGTGGCCCGTGGCGCGGTATATCGTCACCCTCGGCGGCGTCACCGTCATCTCCCAGACGGCCACAGCGATCATCCCCGTGCCCCAATCGTTCGCGGCGGGCGACGCCGTGACCGTACAGGCCGTGGACATCTTCAACAACGCCGGGGAAGTGTCCGAAGCGGTGGAAGTAGCCATCACTCCGCCGAAGACGCCTGAAATCAAGCTCGCGCTCAACGCCGGGGACGGCACGGTCACGGTGGTCTGGCAGGACTGCGCCACCGTCTGCCCCATCCGGCATTATGTGATCAGCGGGGCCATGAGCGGCACGAGCACGGGCACGTCCGCCAGCCTCCCCGCGCCGAAGGCGGCGGGCGGCGTCACCGTGCAGGTGGTCGCCGTGGACGTGTACGGCATCGAGTCCGGCACCGGGCAGGCCACATTGGCAGTAACGGCCCCGGAGAACCCGGTCATCAAGGCCGAAGTCCGCACGGACGGCCTGTACCTCGCGTGGCAGGACTGCGCGGCGTCGTGGCCCGTCCGTCACTATGTGATCACCGACCCGTGGGCCGGGGAGACGTACACGTCCCTCGTCACCTCGCAGGCCGTTCCGCCCCGCCCGGCGGGAACGTACCTGTTCGGCGTACGGGCCGTGGATACCGTGGGGCTTGCGTCCAGCACGACCTACGCTTCCGTCGAGCTTGGCGGCGTGGGCAGGGCCGCGCCTTCCATCAGGGTCGACGGGGCCGACCTCGTGATCTCATGGCCGCGGGTCGCGTCGTCATTCCCCATCGACCGCTACGAAATCGTGACCGTGCAGGGCGAACAGATCGGCTCCGCGAAGACCACATATTACCGTTTCCCCTGCCCGGCGGCGGGGACGCACGGCTACCGTGTCCGCGCCGTGGACGCGGCGGGGAACCTCGGGGAATGGGGGGAAGCCTCCATCTCCGTGGACAGGCCCGAACCGCCGCAGGTGACGGCGGCGCTGGACGGGGCCGGGATTACCGTGCGCTGGACCGCGACGGGGCACCAGCTCCCCATCGTGGCGTGGGACTTGGTGCGCCAGTGGGAAGAGGCCCGGGATGACGGGGTCATCGAGACGCATGAGGAGGACTATGGGCGGCTGGACGTCGACTGCCTGACGGTTCCCGCCGTCTCCACGGGCGTCCATTATTTCATGGTCCGGGCCGTGGACAGCGCGGGCAATGTCTCGGGCTGGGGCGACTGCGACTTCACCGTTGTCGCGCCGGGCAAGGTGGCGTTCGTGAACTGCGCCACCGTGGACAACAACGTCATACTGTACTGGACCGCGCCGGACACGGTCTTTTTCCCTATCCGCGAGTATGTCTTCTCCGAAATCGACGGGGACGGCTACGAGATGGAGATAGGCCGGATCGACGCGCAGTTCGCCTCGTCCTTTGAAACGGTGTCCGGGGAATATGTCTATGGCGTCACCCCCGTGGACGCGGGAGGGAACCGGGGCGCGTTGTCCACCATCAAGATGGCCGTCAGCCAGCCGCCGGACTTCGTGTTCTACCACAACAAGGATTCGCTCTTTAACGGCGTCAAGGCCAACTTCGTGCTGGATGGGCGCGGCAGTATGATCGGCCCCGTGCCCGAGGAGACATGGACCGAAAACGTCGCCCGGGCCGGGCTGCTCGCGGGCCGGGCCGTGGAATCGTGGCAGGACAAGAACGCCGCAAACTACCTGACATGGCTGGAACCCGCGTTCGGGCTGCCTCTGGCGTCCTATGACGGCGCGCTCTGGGGCCGCATCTATTATCAGGATGTGGGCGCGGACGGCATGACGCTGTTCCCGGACAAGGAGCGGGCATGGAAGTATGCCAACGCCGACGGCACGCTGTTCTCGCAGCTCTGGATGCTCAGGGATGCCGGAGAATCTTTCCGGCAGGCGGACCGGGACATTCGAGTTCCTCATGTTCCAGTCCGACACCACCGGGCCGATGGACGGCAATGCATCGGTCTATGCGCGCTGGAAGCAGACGGACAATCCGGCCACGGCGTACTACGGCAATGTGGGTACTGCGACCGACGCCGTGGACGGATTCGAGGCCGTGGCCAAGGTTGGGACCTCATATCCGTATGGGCTGGCGATCTCGTCGTCTTCCTACACACTCTTGGACGGACAGCCCAAACATTCAAACTGGTACGGGGCCGTGGGGCTGGTGTCAAAATACAGCACGGGGGCCATCCCCGCGCTCACAGTGCAGCGCTACTCGCAGCTTTGGGTCAGGATGCCCGCGTCTTTGCTGGCCGGCGGCATCGGGCAGTATGTCGAAACCGTGGACGTGGACAAGCTCGTGCCCTCCACCAAGATTACGGTCACCATCTCCTCCCGCACGTTGAGCGGCAATCCAGCCTTTGCCTGCAAGATCGAGGTGAGCCAGGACAACGCCACATGGCGGACCATTTCGGACAACGCCACGGTCGTCTTCGCCACGCAGTTCCGCTATGTCCGGTACACCATCACGGCCACGGGCGGCATGGCGGCGATCTCGAACATCAACTACTCGCTGGACGTGAAACGGAAATCGGACTTCGGGCGGGTCGAGGTCAAGGCCACGGACAACGGGGCCGGATGGACCTCCGAATCGGCAACGCCCATGCTCACGGGCAAACGGGTGGCTTTCAACGTGGGCTTCGTCGACGTCGAAAGCCTGCCCAAGCCCAATGTGGTCAACGATCAGAACCTCACCGCCTACACGGTATTTGAAGACGTGGATTCCCCCAAGGGCTTCCGCATCTTCGTCAAGGACAAGAACGGCAACCGCGCCGCCGGTACGGTGGATTGGGCCGCATACGGCGTATAAACAAGGAGAAGGCTCATGGCTATTTCATGGAGCGGAGCGGTCGCGCTCGCCAACAAGATCGCCAGCGACGTGCCCGCCATCAAAACGATGCTCGACGCGCTGGCGAAGATGGACTTCACCGGGATCACCGGCATCCCCGCCAACGTGAAGCGCATCGCCTCGGTCACGGGCGGCGTGCAGTTGCAGAAATACGCCTCGAACGCGTGGGCCACGGTGGGCAAGCTCATGCACGACGTGGACACTGTGGACGGCTTCCATGCCGGGACGGGCACCACGAAAAACACCATCCCCGTGCGCGATGCCAACGGCGCGCTTCCCGGCAACATCACGGGCAACGCGGCCACCGCCTCGAAGGCGGCAGCTCTGGCTGACGGCTATACCGTTCCCGTCGCCAAGGGCGGCACGGGCGGGACCACGGCGGCGGCAGCCCGCGCAACCTCGGCGCGGACAACGCGGCCAATATCACCAAAGGCACGCTTTCAACGGCGCGCGGCGGCACTGGACGCACGGACGGGTTCGTCACCGACGTCATCATCGACGCTTCCGGCACCAAGGCCAGTGAGGTGGGACAGCTCGGAAGGGCAAAAAGCCTGACCTCCGTGGACGCGAACACGATCCTCAAGCAGGGGCGCTACAACGTTTACAAGGCGACGACCGCCCTGAACTTCCCCATTGCCGGGGATATGCTGTTGGACGTCATCTATTGGGGAGACAACAACATCACGCAGCGGTGCTCTTCAGCGGGCAACTCATATAAATTTGAGATGTCCCGTTCAAGTTACGATAACGGTGCGACATGGGGTGGATGGCTTCCCGTCTCCGGTTTTTTGAACAGCGACGTGCATATTTATGTTGCCAAGAACGGTTCGGATACAAACAGCGGGTATACCTCCGATAAGCCTGTGCTGACCCTTGGTATGGCCATTTACAAAATGCTCATGATGAAGCCGGGAGTGGGGAGGAATATCGTCCTGCATTTTGGACCCGGAGACTGGGGAGATTTCACGCTGCACAAATTCTACTCTTCCGGTGCGGCAGTCGTCATGACCACCCTTGCAGGGGCAAACGCAACGTCCGCCCCCCCAGACATGCCGAAATTCGGGACAATCACAGTGGCAACTGGCGCTGTAGTGTATTTGCGGAATATCGAGGCGGATCGTGTCGCCTGCTCGTATCTTTCGAGGATCCATGCGCAATATTACAACACAATCGGGGCGGTGGTTTCGGCGTATGGCGGGAGGCTTTTCTTCGACTCGACCTCCGTCACGGGAATCAAGGCGCAGTCGATTCAAACATCATGCTTTTTCTACGTGTATCGGCATGGCCTTCTGGACATCAACGGCGGTGCGGCGTTCAACATCCTTGAAACCGTCTCCTATTCTTCGGCGTTCCTCCACGTTGCGGAGTACAGCGAGGTCAACATAGGCGCGACCAGTTTCGCCAACGCGGGGCGCGTTACGGGAAAACGGTTCAACCTCACCAATGTATTGCTTACCGATGGTAACCGGAACAATCACTTGCTGTTCCCCGGTACGGCTGCCGGCGTCTACGGCTACGGGAACATCATCAACGGGTATGCGACGGACTTGGCCATCGGCGGGGATGCGACGGATTTGGCGAGTAAGAGGGGGTACTTGGTAGATACCGTGTACCCGTGGTATGACGGCGTAGTGGATGCTGTAAATAACTTCAACGAGTTGGTGCGGTTGGGGCTTTACCACATACGGTATGACACAGCTACTCAAAATGCCCCCGGAGGCATACTGGGAACAGGCTCATATGGGGACGGACTCATAGAGATTTTCAAGATCAGCCCAGCGTCACATTCGAGCAGTTATGCAAGAGTGGGGCAACGACTGACTGTTTACACACCGACCGCGATGGCTGGAAAAGTCTTTTTCCGTTCCCAATCAGTCTCCTCCGATGGAGCGTGGTTGCCGTGGAAGGAAACATCATTCACATCCGAACTATCAGGCTATTTGCCCCTGTCCGGCGGCACGCTGACCGGTCCGCCAAAGTTCAGCGGCGGCATGTCCAGAAATATCACTTACTCGACTCTGGAAGCACTCAATACCATTCCGGAAAAACAGGCATTTATTGGGATTCCCTCTCGTTTAACTCAAATAGTGACATCGAAGGGGGAAGTCCAGCCATGAATGGCCTGCTGCTTACAAACGTTGTCAGCGGGGGGGGGTGGGCCGGACAGCTTGCCGTTCCTGATAATAGCGCTCGCCCCCTACGTTTCCGTGCGACATCCGGCTCCGGCGTCAGGGGACCGTGGTTCGATCTCATCAGCAACAAAGGCGGACAGACGATCAAAGGTACCCTGACGGCTACGGGCGGATTCAAGGGCAACGTGGAGGGTAACACCAGCTCCGCCACCAAATGGAACGGCGCGGCCAAAACCGTGAGCACGGCCATGCCCTCCGGCGGCGCGGACGGGGACATCTGGTTCCGCTATACGGCATAGAGGAGAGGGCATGAGCATCCATACCAGAGTGGGCGGCGCGTGGAAAAACGTCAGCGAGGCCTACGTCAAAGTCGGCGGCGCATGGAAACGGTGCCAGAACGTCTATGTGAAGGCGAACGGCGTGTGGAAGCCGCTCCTGACCTTCTCCGTCTCCGCCGCCCTGCCGACCCTGACCAACGACACCACCAAAAGCAAGACCTTTGCCGACGTCGCCGTCGGCACGACCATGACGCTGGTCTACAACGCGGTCAACAATGTCTACGACGGCTCGGACTACATCGGCGTAGGGGTGAGCGGGGTCACCATCACCAGCGGCCCCACCTCCGGCGGCAACTGGAAACTGGGGCCTTCCGGCGGCACGTACACCCTTACCTGCAAGGCTACGGCGGCCACCGTGACCGTCAGCATCTGGGGGCACGGCATGACCTCCGCATCGGGCACCATCACCTATATCTCGGACAAGTGAGGTCGAAAGCGCGTGAAGTACGGAAAGAAAACCCTTATCGCCCTTGACCAACTCGTGAACGCCCTTGTGGGCGGCTGGCCGGATGAAACCCTCGCCACCGCGACCAGCTCGCCAGCGGCGGGGAAACGACGCTCACGGACGCCGGATATCTGAACTGGCTGGCGTACAGGCAGACTCTCCGCGATTTGCCGCAACAGCCGGGCTTCCCATGGGAAGGGCCGGACGATCCCGTTTGCCCGTGGCCTGCGGAACCGGCCAACGTATGCGCCCCCGTACCGCATAGTTGCGATGCCGAGGGAGCGTTGCAAAAGCAGGTATCAGAGTGAGAGGACGGGGAGGCAGTCGCCGCCGGAGTTGAGGAGGCAGGAATGAGCAGGATTGGGGAATGCGAATCAGGCAGGACGTGGAATGGATTCCGCGTTGAAGGGGGGAAGGCAGGCGAGGGTGTGAAGTTCGAGCGTATCCGGCGCATCACCGGGTACCTTGTCGGCACGGTGGAGCGTTTCAATGACGCGAAGCGAGCTGAGGTCATGGATCGAGTGAAGCACACCGTCTAAACAAAAAAATTTCCCTACCGGTGGTGTGCTCTGATGGAGGCATATCACGGCGCGAACCGAGAGGGGGAGTTTCGCATTCACACAGCATACCGATGCTCACTTTTTTGAGGCGTTGGGAAGACGCTTTTTGCCGTCTGCACCAAGCTGTTTGGTGCAGGATATTCGTTACATGTTAAAATAATTAGATAGTATCACTTCACCGAAGGAAGATAGCCCCTCTTGCCGAAAAAGCACGGTTCCACACGCGGCGTAGCCGGATGCGAAACCGTTTTTTCGCGCGGAATGCACAAGAAGTCACTCCAACGGACGGCATCCGTTCCCCAGGCCGGCATGGAAGGCAATCTGTGCCGGAAAAGCCTGCGAGCACAGATTCGATAACGTCGAAAGTCTTTGGAAAGGGAGGGACGCGAGCCGCGCTGACAGTTTTGGGGAAAGGGACTTTGCTGAAGAAAGCCCCCTTTCCCGGTGTCTCTAACTTTTCAAGTGTATCCGCTCTAGTTCGCGGCTGCGGGAGCGATGGCAAAGCCCTTGGTGGTCCCGCCGGTCGAAGACGGCGTACCGGCGATCTTGGAGAGGAAGGTATCGCCGAGGGTTTCGATGTGATCGCTGATGTTATCGAAATAATTCAAGTGAATCTGCTCTTCGCCGATGATCGTTTCAAACAGTTTGGCGGTCAGGATATCGCCGTTGTCCACACAGACTTTGCGAAGCTCGTTGTACACGAAGATGGTGTCGTCTTCACTGTCGCTGTCGCTGCTGTAAATCGCTTTGACTTCCTGCCCCTTGACCACCTTCCCGGCAACTTCGGAAGTAGGCTCGCCGCCGAGTTCTTTGATGCGCTCGGCGAACATTTCGCAGTGGCGCATTTCATCGATGGCGATGAGTTTCATATTCGCGGCCAGTTCGCCATAGTCCATGTCGTCCAGGTTGTAATGCTGGTTCATGTATTGATGAATCGCATGTAGTTCCATGCTCCGCGCCTTGTTCAGCGCTTCAACGACGTTGGCCTTGCGGGTTTCACGATCAGACATGGCAAATCTCTCCTTACAAAGGTTTGTGCCAATATACGTCACCCGGAAACGCCTGTCTATATAACATGGGGAATACAGGAAGCGCCGCTCCGGCTGAAACGGGTATTGTATGCGCACGCGGCAAGCGGCACAGTGAACCCCGCCTCACAGCACCCGGCACCCCGTGTGACCGGGCCGCAACGGTTAGGCAAACCGGAGGCCGCGTCCTGGACGAAAGCGCTACGGGCGTGCTACAGGCAGGAAGTACTCATTTTCCCCCGGAGAAGCATATGTTGGATTATCCCGAATATACTCTAGGCATTCAAGCCCGTTACGGCGAAGCGGGGACCGACGGCAAGATACGCCTCGGCGCGTTGGCGAACTGGTTTCAGGAGGCGGCCGGACACAACGCCTCGGCCCTCGGTTTTGGCGATGAGCGGCTTTTCGCGGAAGGGAAGGCGTGGATACTCACCCGCATGGCCTTTCGTATCAAGGATCTGCCCTCGCCCGGCGACAAGGTGAACATCCGCACGTGGCCCGCGAAGCTCGAACATCTGGGGCACAGAGGGTATGAAGTGTACAACGCTTCCGACGAGCTGATCGTCGCCGCCGTGAGCGCGTGGACGGTACTGGATCTCTCCACCCGCCGCCTGACGGCCCTGCCCGAAGAGCTTGCCGCCGTCTATCCTGTGAACACGATTCCTTGCATCCCCTTCCCGTCCCGTACCATCCCACGGTTGCGCGAGGGGATAGGCAGCGCCGACGTGCTGGTACGGCGCGACGACCTCGACATCAACGGACATGTCAACAACTCAAAGTACCTTGGGTGGTTGCTTGAGTGCCTGCCGTGGTCCCCCGGTGAAAGCCTCATCCCGTCCCTGCTCGACGTGACATTCCGCGCCGAATGCTTCCCCGGCGATGCGCTCACCTCACAATGCGTCCCCCTGCCCGACGAGACCGACGCCACCGCGCCTGACGGGTTCCCGCAAGCGCCGCACGGCCTGCTGCATGTGATCCGCCGCACCGACTCGGGCGATGACGTCTGCCGCGCCGTGACGCGCTGGACGCAAAAAGTCCGGCTGCCTTAATATGTGTTCCAGCATGGCCGCCCCCGATAACCTGACCAACTCCAAAAGGCCGTTTCAGACGGCCTTTTTACTGCCCCTTGAAGTGGAATTCCGGTTCTCAAGCATATTTCACATGAAACGGCTTAGAGCCTTTCGAAATGAGAATCCTCTGACCCGAACGCAATTCTTTGACTGTGTTACATATCATAAATTATAAATAAAAATCTATCATTCGGCTGGACGATTCTTGGAATGGTCTATCATTCAAAAGGGATCCGCTCCAGTCCCCATTCGGCCCCTTCCGCAACCGCAAGCAAGGAATCGTTTCCGTTCCGTACCAATACCGACCCAATGCCGACCATTTACCGCTTGCACAAAACCGACCAATTCCGCACTGTGGGGAAATGTACGGGCATACAGTGGCATCCGAGACATTTTTTCGCATCCAACATGGGCTCCATACAGTGCCTTTCAGCATATACCGCGCACAGTGCCATGATCCATCCGTTTTCACCCAATATGAACTTAATGACCCGTTGTGAAAAAAGAATATCAGTCCATCATAAAGCGCAACACATTTTTTGCTTGCACACTCGATTCCGAGAGGATACCTCTCAATAAGTTGAAACAACGGCATAAATGGCTTGATGTGACGCCATACGCCGATTCTAGACGATCTTATGCGGAGAGACCTTTTCCATCGCGCGCGCATCTGCCCTCTTCCGGTTTTATCTGCATATCACAGTGTATTTTATACTCTTTTCCCTATTCCAATTTTTTGGGGCAAAAGCAACAAGAATGGTCTGAGTGGTCTATTTACGATTGACAGAATCCTTCAATGGTCATATTGGCCTTACCAATTCAGTGAGGAATGCATCATGCCCAAAACAGACTCTTCCGCCGGGCGTCCGCGCCGGAGCTATCAGAAGCTCACGGAACGCCTCCGGCAATTCATGGAGGAAGGCCATTTCCGCGACGGGGACAAACTGCCCCCGGAACGGGCCCTTGCCGAGTCCTTCGGCGTTTCCCGCAGCAGCGTCCGCGAAGCCATCCGTGCCCTTGCCGAAAAAGGGCTCCTCGAAAGCAGGCAAGGGGACGGGACGTATGTCCGCGTGCCCGACATAGAGCCGCTCAAGGAGGCCATCCTTGAAGCCGTGGATTCCGAGGGCCTGATGTTCGACGAGGTGACGGAATACCGCCGCATCGTGGAGCCGGGCATTGCGGAAATCGCTGCCGTGCGCCATACATCCGAACAGCTTGACCGCCTCAAGATCATCGCCTGCGATCAGCAGCGCCGCCTGCTCGTCGGCGAGAACGACGGCGATCTCGACGCCAGATTCCACCTCGCCCTCGCCGAATGCACGGGCAACAAACTGCTCATAGACACCGTCGCCCGGCTGAACCGCATCTACGCCAAGGGGCGCACCCCGGAGCTGCGGGACACGCCGTGGCGCCAGTTCTCGGTTTCCTCCCACCTGCGCATCATCGACGCGCTTGAGCGGCGGTCCCCGGAAGACAGCCGCAAGGCCCTCGAAGAGCATATCGATACGGTTATCCACAAACACCTTTTCGCCACCGTGAGGGACTGACATGCTGATTTCACTGGTTGTTTACTGTTTGCTCGGGGCTATTGCGGGCGTTCTGGCCGGGCTTCTCGGCGTGGGCGGGGGCATCGTCATCGTGCCCATGCTCGTCTTTGCGTTCGGCTGGCAAAACTTCCCGCAGGACGTACTCATGCTCATGGCCCTCGGGACTTCGATGGGCAGCATCATGTTCACATCGATTTCCAGCTCGCTGGCCCACAGCCGCAACAAGGGCGTCCAGTGGGATGCCGTGCGGAACATCACCCCCGGCATCCTGATCGGCACGTTCTGCGGATCGTTCCTGGCTTCCCACGTTCCGGCGCGGTTCCTTCAGCTCTTTTTCGTAGCCTTCCTCTTCTTCGTGATCACCCAGATGCTCAGCGGCAAAAAGCCCAAACCGTCCCGCCACCTGCCCGGTCTCGGAGGCATGAGCGTCGCGGGCGGGATCATCGGCGTGGTTTCGAGCCTCGTGGGCATCGGCGGCGGCACGCTCTCCGTGCCCTTCCTGCTCTGGAACAATCTGGACATGCGCAAAGCCATCGGCACCTCGGCGGCCATCGGCTTTCCCATCGCCCTTGCCGGATGCTTCGGCTACATCGTGAACGGCTGGAACGCCGCGAACCTGCCGCCCTATTCCTTCGGCTACATTTACCTTCCGAGCCTGTTCGGCATCGTCGTCGTCAGCATGTTCACCGCTCCGCTGGGTGCGCGCCTCGCCCAGACCCTTCCGGTCCCCAAACTTAAGAAATGCTTCGCCCTCCTGCTCATCGTCATCGGCATCAGGATGCTGCTCAAGGCGCTGTAAACAAACGGCACCAAAAGGCGGGGAGCAACCCCGCCTTTTTTATGGGCAACACCCTTTTCCGACCCCCTCAGACGCCCGGCGTCAGGGGCCAGAGGATGAACACGGCGACCGTCCAGAAAGCATGGGAAAGGATGCAGGGGACGAGGCTGCCGGTTTTCCAGTAGAGCCAGCCCCAGAACAGCCCCGCCGTCAGGGCGGCCATGACCAGCATGAGGTTCCCTGAAAAAACGTGGACCCCCGCGTAAACGCACACCGCAAGGAGCCATCCGGCCTTTCCGCCGAAACGGTGCATGAACCAGCGCTGGACGAAGCCGCGCCAGAAAACCTCCTCGGCGGGGCTGGTGATGAAAAGCAGTACCAGCGCCATAGCGAGCGGCGAACCTTCATGGCGGATATCGTAGATGGCCGATACCTGATGCGGCGCAAAGCGGAACAGCCAGCCGGAAAGCGTATTGCCGAGCGCGAAGATCGCATAGAGGAGCGCCGCCGAAACGAGGCCGATAAGCACGGCCCGCCCGGTCCACTCCGTCCGTTTCATCGGAACGCCCGCGAACCAAAACGAGAGCAGGGCCAGCACCGAGGCCGCCGTACCCATGCCGATCCAGAAATTGACCCAGTGCAGGCCGAAATTCACCCACCAGAAGAACGCGGCCAGTGCCAGCGTGCCGCACACCTGTCCCTCTGTGGGAATGCGCGGCGTCATGCGAATATCCCCCTGATCAGGCCCTGCGCCAGTTCAAGGCCGCGCGGCAGCAGTATTCCGGCAATGAGCAGCAGCCCGAACAGGAAATGGTGCCTCGCGGATACGCCGTCCAGCGATACGAGTTCGGATTCGGGCAGAGGCCGGGTCCCGAGCGTCCGCAGCGTACGCCACAATCCCGGCGCGAGCACGAAAGGCAACAATCCGGACAGCGGCAAAACGCCGAATGCGGCGAGAAGCAGCAGGACGCCGTACGCGCCTACGCACAGGGCCGCGTACAGGTACAGGGCTTTCCTGCGGCCCAGCAACATGGCGAGAGTCGTGATCCCGGCCTCGCGGTCGTGCGCGATGTCGCGGATGTCGTTGGCGTGCATGATGCTGGTGACGAGGCACGCAATAGGCAGGGAGGCGAGAAAGGGCCGCCAGTCAAGGGAGCCTCCCTGGATGTAGTAGGCGGGAAGCGCCATGAGCGGCCCCATGAGCAGGAACACCATAATCGGGCCGCAGGCATGGTATTTGTAAGGCCAGAAGCCGCTGGTGTAGCCGTAGCCGCCCGCAATTCCCACGAGGCCGAAGGCGAGGATCGGCCAGCCGCAGGCGAACCCGAGCACGATGCCCACGGCAAAGGCCACGCACAAGGCGATGAGGCCGCCCCGCCGCATGGCTTCGGGGCTGATAAGGCCGAGGAGGATGAGCGATTCGCCGTGGGCGGAAGCTTCGGTATCCACGCCGCTCCGGTAGTCGCCATAGGTGTTCAGCATATTCGTGCCCGTCTGAACCGCGACGCCGCCCAAAAGCGTGAGCAGGAACAGCCCGGCATGAGCGGCATCCGAGGCCCACGCCAGCGCCGCCCCGAGCGTCAGAGGAATCACGGACGCGGTGAACGACCAAGGCCGCGTCGCCAAAAGCCACTTCTTCATGGAACTCTCCTGATGGACAATGAGCCGCCCTCAAAACCGGGGAAAGCGGCGGAGATACGCTTACCCCTTTGGGGGGCGCGCACTCGTTCTTGAGCCTATCATCTTTCTGTTATTGTAAAATACGGTCGCAGTATACACGGTTTGTTTTGTTTTACCACATTTTTTTACCGTGCAGGAAAGACCGCTGGAACCCTCTGCGCCCCTCTTTTTGCGCATCCCGGCCTTCTTGGGAGAGTTGGCGTTTGCATCGCTCACGTATCTCGACGCAGTCGCGTTTGGCCATTTGTTCGAGCTGCCAATATAACGTGATAGTATCAAAACGCCATATCGCTTCTATGAACGGATGCATCCCGGAACCACTATGCAACGGCAATACTGTATCTCTGCAACAAAGAAAGGCTCTCCCCGAATTTGAAAGGAACGGCATATCCTCTCAAAAACGGCATCTTTTTCCTCCTCAGGCGCTGAACAAATCCGTTTTTCTCCTGTCCCCAAATATTTTCATAGCAAAAAAGGTGGCGCGTAAGCCTTGAACGGCCTTTCCCACATCTTTTTACGGAGTTGCAGATGGTTCTTCTGAGGATCCGTGTTTACCCGGAGCCCGTTCGCTCAAGAAAGCTGTGCCACAAATGGTCGATCTTTCCTTGTTATAGTGCCACGGCCTGGGTACCGTTTGGACAATGTATCCATTTTCTTCTTGACCCCTATAGCCCATCTTTCTATTCTCTTTATATACCAAAACGGGTTGCACGGAAAAATCATGAACAAGCGTTACGGCATCCCCCTCCATTCCATTGTTTTGCTCGCCCTCTTGCTGGCGGCGGGGGGATTTGCGCGCGTTTTTCCCGTGCACCCAACAAACGGGTCGGCCCGTTTCAATGCGCCGGAATACATCCAGCCTCTCCTCATACAGGAGGTATGCCCTCCGGGTTCCGACGAGGATGTTACATCCTTCAAGTCAAAAGCTCCGCCGCCGGACCCGGGCACACATCTGGCGGCGTCCACCTCTCCCCCTGTTCCTCCTCTGACGCAGGGCCGCCTGTGTTCTCTCATCCCCGAGTGCCCCCGCCCTTCATGGCGCGGCCTCCTGCCCTTCCCCCTTCCCCCACCTTCCCTTTGATCCCCTTCCCTTCGTCGTCTGTGCACCCCGCGTGCGGGCCTCCCGTGCCTTCCCTTTCCCAGGGATAGCGTACGGGCAAGTTGCAAAGAGCCATGCCAAGCATTCCTCCTGTCGCGTCCAGCGTATGGGCCGGGAGGGGCGCCTTCGCGGATAAGGCTGCCCTTCCCTTGCACCCGTTGAACGGCACCCGAAAGGGAGCAGCGGAGAGCCCGTCTACACGCCTGAACAGGGCGTACCACTCTCAACCCCGTGAGGCGACACATGCAATCAAGAATCCCCACCTATATCTTCTCCCTGTTCATCCCCCTTGCGCTCGTTATCGGCTGTTTCGGCTTCTATAACCGTGTGGAACCGCGCATTTTGGGATTTCCTTTCATCTACGCCTGGATTTTTGCCTGTTTTTTCCTTGTATCGGCCAGCATGTGCATCGGCTGGTTCCTTGATCCCCAGTCCGACAGGAACAAGAAACGGGCTTCCTCTTCTCGCGCACCGAAGGAGAATGCATCATGACCGCTCTCGTTTTCATAGCCCTTATGGCTTTTTCAGTGGTACTGGCTTTTATGGCGAAACGCGGCGTCATTGCCGATTCGATGGATGACGTCATGGTCGCGGGGCGCTCTTTCGGCGCATTCATGGTCTTTTTCGTCACCGTAGGCGAAACCTACGGCATCGGCACCATGATCGGCGTACCGGGCGCCATCTACTCCAAGGGCGTCAGCTATTCGCTGTGGTTCCTCGGCTATATCCTGCTCGGCTTCGTGGTAGGCTATTTCATGAACCCGGCGATCTGGCGCATGGGCAAGATTTCGGGCGCCATGACCATGCCGGACTGCTTCCGTTGGCGCTACGGGAGCAAGGCGCTGGAAGTGCTCGTCGCCGTGATCTGCATCGTGTTCCTGCTGCCGTGGATGCAGATGCAGTTCGCGGGGCTGGCCACCATCCTGCGCTACATCGGCTGGGACATCAGCTACACCGTGGGCATCGGGATCTCCGCGGCGATCGCCTACCTCTATATCGCAGTGGCGGGCATCCGCGCCCCGGCATGGATCAGCATCATGAAGGATATCCTCATGATGGCGGCCATCGTTTCCGGCGGGCTCGTCGCCATCCACAACATGCCGGGCGGGATCTCGGGCATCTTCGATATGGCCATCGCCCATTTCCCGGATAAAGTCGTTATCGACGCGGAGCCCATCACCAAAAACGCCACATTCGTCTTCTCGACCATCATCTTTCAGGCGCTCGGCTTTTGCGTGACGCCGCTCCAGTACCAGTTCATATTCACTGCAAAATCGGAGGACACCATCCGGCGCAACCAGATCATCATGCCGTTGTACATGTTCATGTACCCGTTCCTGATTGTGGCGGCGTACTTCGTGCTGGTGACGGTGCCGAACCTGAATGATCCGGACTCGTCGTTCATGGCGCTGGCCGCAGCCAACCTGCCCGAATGGACGGTAGGCATGGTGGCGGCGGGCGGCGCGCTGACCTGCATCCTCGTCATTGCGGTAAGCGCCCTCAACCTGGGCGGGATTTTCAGCCGCAACATCTGGGGCGTGTTCCGATCTTCCGTGTCTCAGAAGCAGGCCGTCCTCGTAACGAATATGGCTACAGGGGCGTCTCTCCTGATCAGCGTGGTATTGGCGGTGATGCTGCCCAACCTGATGCTCGGAGTCATCAACATCGCGTACTTCTGGGCGACCCAATGTTTCCCGATGGCGCTGGCAACGTTCTTCTGGCGCGGGGCCACCCGGACGGGCGTATTCGCCGGCCTGCTGACGGGCGTGGTCGCCGTCGTCGTCCTCACGGAAACGCACGTGACCTTCTGGGGCCTGAATCAGGGATTTGTCGCCATGACTCTGAACGCGCTGGTCATGGTAGCGGTTTGCCTGTGCACCAACCCGGATGAAGCGACGAACGAAACCAGCAACGCCCTGTTCGCCTATGCCGCTCAGGAAGAACCCGAAGCCGCGGATCTCTAGAGCCCATTCCTTTTGAAACGGCACGGAGGCATTGGGGAAGGGGAATTTTTCTGAGGAAAGCCCCTTCCCTTGGCTTGCGGATCGGTTCGCGCGCCCCTTTCCAAAGGCTTTTCTGCGTGGCGAATCCTGTCCCGCAGCGATCCTCCCCATCCCTCCCAATAGCCCTCCCCGTCCGCTTCGGGAAGAAATTGACGCGGCAATTCGCTGCGGACAGGCCTCTTTCTTCCTCACTCGGACATGGACATGTACGCCGTCAAGGGCGCATCCTCGGATGAGCTTCGTCTTTGGCGGCAACTTCCACGCCTACAGCATACGCCGCGGAAGGTGGAGTTTTTCCCATCCATGCCGATTGACTCGACCGGGAAACCGTGCTGAACTTTTCGCAACGCCTTCTGGAGAATCCGCTATGCCAATGCCCGCTATGCCGTCATTGTCCGTTGCCCGTCTGAGTTCCGTTTTCGAGGACATGGCGGGGGCGGCCCTTAAAAATGCCGTAGATGATTCCAGCTGTGTCTTCAGGACACAGGGGATCATCGGAGATTGGACCGCCAAAAGGACGTTTTGGAATGGCGTCCATTACGGCATTGAACTCGCTGACGGGGGAAAAAGCATCTGTGTGGACCTGCCGCTTGAGGTCATTCAAAGCGGCGGCATACGGCCGGGGGATCGCGTTGATGTTCTCGGCATTCCGGTGGTGTACTTGAAGAAATCCGTCGTCCTCTTCAAACTCCATGTCCATGCGGCCTCGGTCATTGAGGCTTCCGCGGGAGGGCGCAGCCCAGAGCACGTAAAGAATATTGAAGGGACGATCAGCCATCTCAAGGAACTCGGCTTTAAAAGGATACCCTTTCCGAAACGGGCAACCGCCATCTCCGTGATCCATTCCAAATCCCATGCCGCCAACGTCTTCGCCGACTTCAAGAACGAACTTGATCTGAAAAACGTCAACGTGGAATCCCTGCCGACCGCCATGACGGATCCGTCCGCCATAGCCCGGGCGATAGATCAGGCAAGCGGCAATGTCGTCGTGCTGATACGCGGAGGCGGAGACGATGCCGAGTTCACCACGTTCCAGCATGACGACGTCGTCAAGGCCCTTGCGCGCAAAGCGGCGCACAGGATCACTGGCCTCGGGCACTACGGCAACCTGACGTATGCGGACATCATAGCGGATTTCTGCACGACAACGCCCACCAGCGCCGGAGCCTACGTCCGGGAGCAGCTGATCCGTACCTACAATATGCGGCAAACGGAAAGGGAAGCCCTCGAAGAACAGGCCGCGCTCATCAAGGCGCTACGGATCAGCAAGCTCAAATGGATGCTCATTGCCCTTGCGGGAATAGCCCTGGCGGGGTATCTCGGGTTTTTCCGCTAGATAAGGATAACGGCTAAAAAATCCTGTCGGACGGTTGAACAAACCTCCCCAGCGCCCCTTTCCGGCATTGTATCGGGAAGGGGCGCTTTCGCCTTCCAATACATGGAACAACGGCAAGACGATGAGCCGTCGTGCCTTTTCCCGGCGGCCTGCCCTCCTCATCAGGCAGAACCCAACCCTGACCGGAATCGGCATTCCACACCATACGCGGGGCTTCACCTTGGGGGCATGGCGGGTTCCTCTGGACTCCGTGGCAGTTTGTGAAGAAAAACCACGACATGCCGTCATCTGTCGACAAAAGGCCGCGAAACGCCTTGTCAAACGCTCCGGTTTGACGGAATAATACATCTAACGCCAACGTTCACAATATAGATTTATACATTAATATACTGTGTTATTTGTATAAATAAAAAAGAAAGAACCCGTGTGACACCGAGCACGGATATCCGCTCGCCGCATTTGAAAGATGCCTTGCGAGGGTATCCCCCAATACGTCCCCGCCCAACGGCTGCCCCATCCAAAGGAGGATGCATGTCCACCATCAAACATTCGCAGATTTCCGCGCTCCTCGTCGATGACGACGCCAAGCTGTGCGGGCTGCTGCGGGACTACCTTGAAGGATTTGGGTTCTCGCTCGACGTTGCCGAGGACGCTTCGTCCGGGCTGGAAAAAGCCGTTGCGAACGAATACGACGTGATCCTGCTGGATATGATGCTGCCGGATATGGACGGCCTTGACGTGCTGCGGCGCTTGCGGGAAATCGGCTCCACGCCCATTGTCATCTTCTCCGCGCAGGATGAGGAAGCCAGCCGGATTGTGGGGCTTGAGATGGGCGCGGACGACTATGTGCCCAAAGCCTTTTCCCCGCGCGAGCTGCTGGCGCGGGTGCGGGCCGTGCTCCGGCGGGCGCAGCCCGTGCAGGCGGAGCGGAAGGAGCCCGAAGAGGACGGCGTGGTCCGGGTGCGCGGATTGTGGATGGACCGCAAGTCCATGAAGGCGCGCATGGACGGTGTCCCGATGGATCTCACCGCGCTGGAATTCCGCATCCTGTTCGGCATGGCGGCCCATCCGGGACGGGTCTTCACCCGCGAGAACCTGCTTGAGCTTGCCGTGGGCCGCGAATTCAGCCGATATGACCGTTCCGTGGACATGCACATCTCCACGCTCCGGCGCAAACTCGGAGACGATCCCCATAACCCGGCCTATTTGAAGACAATACGCGGAATGGGCTATACCCTGCTTCCCGAAGAGGCCTGACCCGAATTCTAAACAACATGCGGAAAACATTCCGCTACCCGTTCCGAGAATTCTTTTTCTTTGCGTCCCCAAAGGCAGGGAGCCATTCCCACGTCCTTTGCCTCTCCGCCAAGCGTCCGCTTCGGCGCGGAGCCGCCGGGTCAAGGGGGCGCTGCCCCTTTGCGGGGTTCCGAGGGGCAGCGCCCCCCGGTGGAAGTCGAGAAAATCCGGCGAACAAGCCTCCATTCAGGAGAAAAAACCATGCGCGTGGGACTGTACCAGAAATTCTTCACCTGGGCGATGCTCAACCTCGTCCTGCTCGGCGTCATCACAGCCCTGTTTATCGGCGGGGTGCTGCTGTTCAACAACAATCTGTACTCGCCCATGCTGTTCAACGGCAGTATCGCCTCCACGTTCCGGATGACCTCCGTGGAGCTGCAATACAAACCCGAAAGCCAATGGGCTTCGGTCCTTGAGGAGTGCGGCAGGGAGTGCGGCCTCCATTTCGGCATCCTGATCCTCGACGATATGGACCCTCCGCTTGCTGCGGGCGGCCTGCCTCCAAGAGTTGTGGAGGCGGCCCGCACCATTCCCCGCCCGCCCTATTCCCTGTGCGCCGAACCCGATTCGGGCGCGTTCAGCACGATCACGCCCGCCGTGGAACTTGAAGCGGGCATCCTCCCGCAACAATACGTCATTTTCATGCGCGACGGCGATCCCGCCCAATACTGGTACGCCCGCACCATCCTTGTCTCCAACGACGAAGGCGTTGTCCGCTACGTACTGCTCGCGGCGTCTTCGCCGTCCATCACCGGAAACGGGCATTTCTTCGAACTGCGCCTCGCCGTGGCCCTGCTCCTGTCCGGGCTCGGGCTGTCGTTCCTGTGGTGGTGGCCCTTCGTGCGCCATCTCACCAAGCCCATCATCCTCATGACCAAAGTGACCGAGCGGATTGCGGCGGGCGATTACAGTTCGCTCTCCGACGATTCGCCCATCAGCCTCAAGGCCGTGGGCGAAGGGCGCGGGGACCAGATCGGCTGCCTCGCCAAGGCCACGGGCATCATGGCGGAAAAGGTCAAACAGCAGGTCCACGGGCAGCGCCGTTTCATCCGGCACATCGCCCATGAGCTGGATTCGCCGCTGGCCCGGATCAAGCTCGGGCTCGCCGTGCTGGACAGCCGTGTGGACGAGAAAAACCAGCAGCGCGTACAGGAAATCAGCGACGAAGTGGAGCAGCTTTCCCTGCTGGTCGAGGATGTGCTGAGCTTCATGCGTTCCGAGGCCATTCCGGAGTCACCCGCCCGTGAGGCCGTATCCCTCGCGCCGCTGCTCCAGTATGTGACACGCCGCGAAGCCCGGGACCGCGACGTGCGCCTGAGCGTCGACGAGGGGCTCAAGGTCTGGGCGGACGCAAGCTGCCTCGGCCGGGCGCTCGCCAACGTGGTGCGCAACGCCGTGCGTTATGCCGGGGAAGACGGCCCCATCGCCATTGCCGCAAGGCCGCAGGGGGACCGTGTGTGCGTGGAAATCCGCGACAGCGGCCCCGGCGTCCCCGCCGAGGAAATGGAGCACATCACCGAACCGTTCTTCCGGGGCGAACAAGCGAAGAAATATCCCGGCGGTTCCGGGCTCGGCATGTCTATCGTCAAGCATTGCGTGGAAGCCTGCGGGGGCGAGCTGCATTATTACAATCAATACCCCAAGGGATTCACCGTCTCCATTACGCTCAAGGCTTGTGACAAATAACCCTACCGCTGTATCATTCGAATAGGAAACAGCTTGTGTAAAATCGTTGAAACAGATTGTTTTACTTTCTTTTTTCATCGGAATCATCCATACGCTCCTCCTTTTTTCATGAAAAGCTCACTCTCCGTTGAGAGTAGTTTCCTGCGGCGTTTGTAAGGAAACGTCTTTGACGAGATCGGATTCAACAAATTTTATCCTGTAATAATAATATGATATACTTTTACAAAACTTTTACAAAACGTTGAACTTTTTTTTACAAACTTTCCGCATAGTCGCTCCATCCGGTGATTTTCTCCCGCAGCACGGATCTGTATACGAACGGCCTCGCGTGGCGCGCGGCGTTCCAAGGACGGAGCACCCATGTCCAACACATTCTCCCGCAGACATTTCCTTCAATACGGCATGGCGGCGATTGCCGGGGGCACGGCCCTCGGGGGGCTGCCGGTCCATGCGGCTCAGGCTCCCGCCGGAACGGCCGCTCCCAAAAACGATTTGGTGAAGGGCTACTGCCCTTTCTGCCAGGTCCGCTGCACCTACCACGCGCGCGTGCGCAACGGCAAAATCCTCGAACTCATCGGCGATCGCGGCAACCGCTGGACCGGCGGGGCCATGTGCCCCAAGGGCCTGTCCATCGTCGAGCTGCTCAACAGCCCCTACCGCCTCGTGCAGCCCATGCTCAAGCAGGGCTCGGAATGGAAAACCATCTCCTACGCCGAGGCCGTGGACATCGTCGTGGACAAGCTGCGCCAGAGCCGCGCCAAGCACGGCGACAAGATCGCCGAGCGCCTTGCCCTCACCTCCCCCCTGTGGGATTGCCGCGAAAGCGAACTCGCCGCGCTCATGACCATGCGTACGGCGGGCGGGGTCAACGTCATGCCCGCCGGTGAAGTCTGCATCAGCACGGCGTCCAACGTGCTCGGCATGTTGCTCGGCGCGAACACCTCCACCACCACGGTCAACGAGATCGTCAACGCGAAGACCCTCGTGCTCTGGGGCGCGAACATCAGCGAAACCTACCCGCCCTACACCCGCTGGCTTGACAAGGCCCGCGACGCCGGGGTGCGCATCGTGAGCGTGGACTGCCGCAAGACGCCCACCAGCGCTTGGGCCGCCGACCAGCTCATGCCCCTGCCCGGCACGGACGGCGCGCTCGCCCTCGGCGCGATCCGCTTCGTTCTTGAAAACGGAGCCTTCGACCGCGCGCGGGTGGGCGAGAGCATCACCGGCTTCGAGCTCATGGAAAAGGGCGCGCAGCCGTGGAACGTCGACAAGGTGGCGCAAGCCACCGGGCTGTCCGAAGACGCCGTCACCGCCTTCTACCGGACGCTTGCCGAGAGCCCCCGCACCATCATCTGGATGGGCGGCTGCCTCTCCCGCTACACCAACGGGTTGCAGAGCATCCGGGCGATCATCGCGCTTCAGGCCCTGCGCGACAACCTCATCGGCTCGGGCAGGGGGCTCCTTACGATGGAGGGCGGCAAGCCCGAAGGCGAAAAGGAATTCGTCGACGCCGTGTGCGGCCCGGCCAAGGATTCCGGCGTCAACTTCCGCCGCCTGCTCAACACCATGAAGAAGGGCAACCTCGACGTGCTCTTCCTCAATTCCAGCTACCGCCGCTACCCCGACTGCACCGGCGTCGCCGAGGCGATCAAAAAGGTGGGGTTCGTGGTCCATCGCGGCTTCTTCAAGACCGAGGAGATGGATGTGGCCGACCTGTTCGTGCCCGCCGCCTTCGGCCCGGAAAGCGCGGGTTCGCATTACGGAGCCGAGAAGCAGGTGGTCTGGCGCGACAAGTGCGTGGACGCGCCCGGAAGCTGTGTCCCCGACTGGCAGTTTTACCGCGACATCGGGCGCAAGCTGGCCCCGGAGATCTATCCCGATTTCACCGGACCCGAAGAACTGAGCGAACGCTTCCGCAATACGGTCCCGAGCTGGAAGGCCATGAGCGTTTCCAGAATGCGCCAGTCCCCGGACGGCCTGATCTGGCCCCAGCCCGAGGAAGGCGCGCAGGAACGGATCGGAACGGTCTTCACGTCCGGAACCTACGCCACGGAAAACGGCAAAATCCCGCTGGATCTCAAGCTGATGGGCGCGTTCGGCTGGACGCCGCCCAAGGGCAATCCCCACGGGGCCGACGCCGACAAGGAATACCCCCTCGTCCTCACGCAGGGCAAGGTGGTGACCCAGTGGCAGCAGACCATGACCAATTTCGCCGCCTCGCTGGCCCAATTCTCCCGTGGGCGCTATGTGCTGGTCCACCCGGACACGGCCAAGCCTCTTGGCATCGCCCACGGCGATACAGTGCGCATCAAGACCGCCACCGGTTCCGTAGAAGCCGTGGCGGAACTGACCGCTTCCATCCGGCCCGGCATCATCTTCACGCCGTCGCATTTCACGGGCACAAGCCCCCATGCCGCGACGCGGAGCAAGCCGATCAATGCCATCCTGCCCAACTACTGGGACCGCGTGTCAGCCCAGTTCAACGGCGTGGGATGCACGCTGGAAAAGGCGTAAGGGGAGGAGGAGCGGGGATTTTCCCCGCCCCCTGCGCCGGAACCCTTCCCGGCGGCCCGGCGGCGACGCCGCAAATGAATTTCGGAGAAGAACATGCCCCGTTACGTGATGGCCATAGACGCCTCCAAATGCCTGAACTGCAAGGCGTGCCTGATTGCCTGCCAGCAGCGGAACGCCGTGCCCTACGGCCTCTCCCGCAACTGGGTGCGGGAAACGCCCGACACGGCTTCGCCCTCCGGCTGGCGCTACCAGCCCGGAGCCTGTATGCACTGCGACGAGCCGTCCTGCGTTGACGCCTGCCCCACGCACGCCACCTACAAGGCCGAAGACGGCGTGGTCATGGTGGACGAAACCCGCTGCATCGCCTGCGGAAGCTGTATGCGCGCCTGCCCCTATCAGGCCCGCCACATCGACCCCGCGCGCCGCGTCGTGGACAAGTGCGATTATTGCGCGCCCTCCCGCGCCGAAGGCATGGAACCCGCCTGCGTCAGCGTATGCACCACCCGCGCCCGCGTGTTTGGGGATGTGGACGACCCACAGTCCCCGGTCAGCAAGGTGCTCGGCTCGCACAAAGTCACGTTCGTTGAGGCCGAGGACGCGCCCACCAAGCCGACCCTCGCCTATCTGAACGATGTGGCCGACAAACACTGGCCCAAGGCCGAAAGCGCCGGTCCCGTGGGCTTCATGGGAACCGTGGCTACCGGGGTGCGCTGGCTCGGCGCGCTGTCCCTGTTCGGGGTCGTGGGCGTGGGCCTGCGCCAGCTGATCCGCCCCACAGGCGAAGCATCCCATGAAGAAAAGAGGAAGGGCTCATGATCCGCCGTCATTCCCTCAGCGCCGTCTGTATGCACTGGTTCAACGCCTTCTGCTGGATCGCGTTGCTGTTCACGGGGTTCGCCCTGCTTTCCAACCCGGCCATGCAGCCCGTGGGCATGTGGTGGGCCGATCTCTGGACCGGCGTGTTCGGCGCGTACGGGCTGCTCGTCTTCCACCTGCTGATCGGTTCGGCGTGGCTCGCCGTCTACTTCCTCTACATCATTTTCGGGTTGCGCCACGACGTAGTCCCCTTCCTCAAGGAAGTATTCAGCCTCTCCCCGGCCTCCGACATGATCTGGTGCGTCCGCAAGGGGATGCGCCTCGTCCTTGGGGAAAAGGCCATGCGCAGCATGGGGCTTGACCCCACCCTGCCGCCGCAAGGCTTCTACAACGCCGGGCAGAAGCTCGCCGCCGTGGCCGCCGTGCTGTGCAGCGTGGGGCTTGCGCTCTCCGGGCTGTTCCTCGCCGCGCTGGCGCTCCATCTCGTCGCGCCGGGCTCCGAGGACGCCGCCCAGTGGGCCCTGTTCATCCATCAGCTCTGCGCGGGCGTGATGGCCGTTGTCCTGCCCATCCATATTTATATGGCCGCATTCGCGCCCGGCGAAGGCCCCGCGCTGCGGTCCATGTTCTCGGGATTCATCCCCGTAACGTTTATCCGGCACCATAACCCGCTCTGGTACGAACAGCTCGTGCGCAAAGGGGTTATCCGTCCAGAAACCACCAATACCCTTTCCTAAGGAGCCCGCCATGAACATCAAAACCATCGCTTCCGCCGTCCTCGCCGCCGTGGTGCTGTGCGCCGCCCCCGCCTTCGCCGACGGCAAGATGAACCTCAACACCGCCACCGAACAGGAACTTTCCGCCAATCCCGCCGTGGGCCCCGAGCTGGCCAAGGGCATCGTGGAATTCCGCGAAAACGTGGGCGACATCAAGAGCATGGACGAACTGCTGGAAGTCAAGGGCGTTACGCCCGAAGTGCTCGAAAAGCTCAAGCAGGCCGTGACCGTCGAAGCCATCGAAGGCGCGGAATGCTCGTGCTAACGCTGATCGCGGGCGGCCCCGGCAAGGGGTTCCCGCATCGGACGGCCGCAGAGGCCGACAAAAACAGCAACCGGATCGCTTCACGCCTTCATAGTGAAGGCGGCTGACGCGCAGATCGTTTTCGGCAGTTGCCGGAACCGCGCCCAAGCTCGGAGCGAGCCGCAAGAGGAGGATGTATGTCGTATATCTCACTCCGGGCCATCGGCAAGACCGCAGCAGCGATCTGTCTCGCCGTGGCGATGAGCGGCGTGGCGATGGCAGGCGACGCGCCCGACCGCGTGGTCATGCAATCGCCCGCCAAGGACGCGGCGGTCCTTGCCAAGATGCAAGGGCTCGTCAACAACAGGAAGGCCAAGACGCTCAGCGGCCTCAGCCGTACCATCAACGACGGCGTGGTCATCCGCAAGAGCACCATCAAAGACGGCAAGATCATCATTCCGCCGTCCGGCCTGTACATCACGGTCCGCTCCACCAACTGGCATCCCTTCGATAACGAGCCCCTGACGCTCGCGGGCAAGACGTACCATGCCATCACGGATCGCTATGTCCGTGACGTCATCCGTAACGTCACCATGAAGAAGGGACAGGTCCTTCCGAGCAACGCCAACAAGAGCCGCGGCTGGGAACTCAGCTCCGTGGAGAACGACACCTACGGCATTGAAGGCGGCAATTCCGCCGTGTTCAAGATCGTGAAGACCACGGGCAACTACTACGGTTCCCAGTTCCCGGTCTACGCGGGCGCACAGATCAGCAACGCCGCCGCCGACGGCTCGCTCGTCAAGGGTTCCAAGGATCCCGAAGGGCATACCGTCCCCACGGCTGAAAACGGCCTGAGCGAAATGATTTACGGCAGCAACATCGCTACCGTAGGCCGTACGCATGTCATCATAGACGCCATTGAAGGCGACTCCGTGAAGGTGCGCGAACTCGCTACCGACAGCTGTTCCGCCATCTTCGTGTCCCCCAACGAGCCCGTGGTCGCCAGCTACGGCAAGGGCGACACTTTCACCATCGGCGACGCCAAGGTTGAAGTCACCGACGTGGCCGCCAACGCCGCCACCGTGAAGCTGACCGACAAGTCCGGCACCGTGACCAAGGTCCTCGGCCCCCTGACCCCCGAGAACACCCGGATGCTGCTCATGTCCGTGGTTGACCGCGACCGCCTCTGGACGCTCTCCAAGGACGGCAAGGTCGCCGTGCACCTGAATATCCGCCAGAGCGACAAGCCCATTGCCGACGGCAAGGTGTCCCTCGTCGCGTATAATGATGTTGTTGAAGTCAACGACGGTAGCGTGTGGCCGGCCGATACCCGGTTCCTCGCCCGTCCCGAAACCTGAGCGACCTGCACTTTCCCCCATGAGATCGTCCTTGAAAACGACAAGGAAATCGTTCTCGACGGGGGAGCCAACAACGTGTTTGTTGGTCCGAACAAGCATTTCTCCATTGTTATCGACGAATTTGACGGCAAGATCGTGAAGGCGTGGCACATCGAAAACAGCAAGGGCGAAAAGAGCCCCAACCTTGCCACCCGCGCCGGCGGCAAGCACATCGACCTCGTGGTCGGCAAGGCCTGCCGCTCCACGGCCCACTTCATCAGCCGTTTCTATCCCGCCATGTATGACGAAACCTTGAACGGCATGGATTCCTTCAAGTAACCCTCTCACCGACCGCCCGATCCGTCCCTTCGGCACACGGATCGGGCGGCCTTTTTCCCGAAAAAGCGCAGGAGATTGACATGGGAAAGGTTCTGATCGCGTTGTGCACCGTATTCCTGCTGGCCTTTCCGGCCCGTGGAGAGCAGGCCGTGACGTGGGAAAGCCTGACCGTATGGAACGATCTGCCGCCGCTCTACGATCCGGCCCCGTGGCCTTCCGATCTCGCGGGCAAGCGCGTGATCCTGCGCTGGAACGGCAAACACAACGGCGATCTTCTGCTCGATTACCTGCACTCGCTGCTGTCCCACGCCTTTCCGGACACCGAATTCATCAAGGCGTATGAAACGGACCCCGCCCTCAGCGGCATCTCCAAGGATCTGCCCGAATCCGAGGCCACGGCGCGGGCGCTCCTCGAACTGCGCCCTGATCTGGTCATCGCGGCGACCGGGGACTGCCGGGCCTGTTCCGCATGGCTCGCCATCGATCAGATCCAGCTCGAACGCGCGGGCGTCCCGACCCTGACCATTCTGACCCAGCCGTTCCTCAAGACTTTTCACAACGTCCGCCAAAATCTCCGCATAGGCCCCCTGCATTGCGTCGCCGTGCCCCACCCCGTCGCCATCATCCGCGACGAAAAGGTCCGCGCCAAGGTCGACGAGGCGTTCCCCGCCATCCTTGACGCACTCCGCTCCGGGAAGGCGGCGGACAGCACGAAAACCTTTCCGGCAGAGACGGCGCCTCCGGCGGAAGCCGAAGCATCGTCCGCCGCACCGGGGAAACAGATTCCGGCAGACCTTCAGTGACCGGAACGGCAAGAGCCCGCGTGGATTGCGGGCTCTCGCACAGATGTTCCGGTAAGGCGGCAATGCCGCCTCCTAGCCAGCGAAGGCCGATCCCGAAACGCCGCTCGCCTCATTGCCGGAAAAAAGCCGTCCGCACGGTACAGGGCAAAGAGAAATATCTCTCTTCCGACCTGTACCGTGCGGACGGCCTATTCATTCCAACCCCATACGGGGAGGTGACGGGCTGGCCTTTCGAAGGCCGCCCGCCCCAGAAGCCCTCGGCAGAAGGATGATTCCCCTGCACGCCCAAGCGCGTTTCCCGTCATGTATTCCCACGGCGGGAAACGCCCGGATCAAAGGGCACCGTCTCCGCCCAAGCCTTGAAACGCGGAGCCTCCGCCGGAGGAGAGGCAAAGACCCGCGTCGCAATCGTCTAGAACTTATAGCCGACGCTGAAGGTGCCCTTGAAGTTGTTTTCCTTCGCTTCGTAGCCCACGCCCTTCCACAGATCCTTATCCAGATCGAGGC
>OOCB01001180.1_pt1 | contig 36533 bp, 29 predicted proteins | sample 1671351 | NCBI WGS metagenome assembly OOCB01 (sample SAMN06348148, study PRJEB24527) | human gut metagenome | biome: human gut; feature: ankylosing spondylitis patient; material: feces | host: Homo sapiens | place: China | collected 2015-10 | reverse complement strand
CAGAGAAGTTAAGCCTCGTCACGCCGATGGTACTGCGTAACAGTGGGAGAGTAGGTAGCCGCCGTTTTTAAGAAGCCTCGCTTGTCTATTGGACGGGCGAGGCTTTCTGTTTTTTATTACTTTGGTATTTATATCGCCGTTTTTAACAGATACAAACCTCATAATACCTATTAAAAAAGTGAATATTTACTGATAATTTGTATGTTATGAGGATATTTATTTGTATCTTTGTCGCCCGAATTGTAAGCTAACGATTTAAAAAAGAGAGAAGCTTTGGGAAAGTTTGATAAATACAAAATTGACTTGAAAGGAATGCAAACAGACTCTGCTAAGTATGAGTTTGTATTGGATAACCTTTACTTCGCTCACATTGATGGTCCTGAAGTTCAGAAAGGAAAGGTGAATGTTACATTGACCGTGAAAAGAACCTCTCGTGCTTTCGAGCTGAGTTTTCAGACTGAGGGAATGGTATCAGTACCATGTGACCGTTGTCTGGATGATATGGAGCTACCTATCAGTTCTTCTGATAAACTGATGGTAAAGTTTGGACATGAATATGCAGAAGAAGGTGACAACCTGATTGTGATTCCCGAGGAAGAAGGGGAAATCAACGTTGCATGGTTCATGTATGAGTTTGTTGCGCTCTCTGTACCCATGAAGCATGTACATGCTCCCGGTAAGTGCAATAAAGCGATGACTGGTAAATTGAACAAGCATTTGAAAACAAATGCGAATGAGGATAGCGATGATACTTTCGACACAGGTGGAGATGACATCGTAATTGAGGAAGAAGTGGAGGAACAAATTGATCCCCGCTGGAATGAATTAAAAAAAATATTAGATAATAATTAAAGTTTTAAGAAAATGGCACATCCTAAGAGAAGACAATCAAGTACGAGACAAGCGAAGAGAAGAACTCATGATAAGGCAGTAGCTCCTACATTGGCTATTTGTCCGAATTGCGGTGAATGGCACGTTTACCACACTGTATGTGGTGCTTGTGGCTATTACAGAGGCAAGCTCGCTATTGAGAAAGAAGCAGCTGTATAATTAGTACAGTTATACTGAAAACAGCCTGGGGGTGAAACTCTCCGGCTGCTTTAAGTATTATAGTATTGCTAATTTAAAATAGGTTTGATGGAAAAAATAAATGCAGTAATCACAGGAGTCGGCGGGTACGTACCCGATTATATCTTGACTAACGACGAGATATCAAAAATGGTGGATACCAACGACGAATGGATTATGACTCGTATCGGAGTAAAGGAAAGACATATTCTGAATGAGGAAGGATTAGGTAGTTCATACATGGCACGCAAAGCTGCCAAACAGTTGATGAAGAAGACTGGTGCTAATTCTGATGATATCGATTTGGTTGTTGTTGCTACCACTACTCCTGACTATCACTTCCCTTCTACAGCTTCTATTCTTTGTGATAAACTCGGACTAAAGAATGCTTTTGCCTTCGACTTGCAGGCTGCTTGTAGCGGATTCCTGTATTTGATGGAGACAGCTGCTAATTTCATTCGTTCGGGAAGATATAAGAAAATTATCATTGTCGGTGCCGATAAGATGTCGTCAATGGTTAACTATACAGATCGTGCTACATGCCCTATTTTCGGTGATGGTGCTGCTGCCTTTATGGTGGAGCCCACTACGGAAGATTACGGAATCATGGATTCGATACTGAGAACAGATGGCAAAGGTTTGCCTTTCCTCCACATGAAAGCTGGTGGTTCGGTTTGTCCTCCGTCTTATTTCACAGTAGACAATAAAATGCACTATTTGCACCAGGAAGGAAGAACAGTATTTAAATATGCTGTATCCAACATGTCGGATGTCTCTGCTGCTATCGCAGAAAAGAATGGTCTGACGAAAGATAGTATCAACTGGATTGTTCCGCATCAGGCGAATGTCCGTATTATCGAGGCTGTGGCTCACCGTATGGATGTGCCAATGGATAAAGTGTTGGTAAATATTGAGCATTACGGTAACACGAGTGCCGCTACACTTCCTCTGTGTATCTGGGATTATGAAGATAAACTCAAGAAAGGCGATAACATCATTTTCACTGCATTCGGTGCCGGATTTACTTGGGGCGCAGTGTACGTGAAATGGGGTTATGATGGAAAGAAGGAATCGTAACGTAAGTTACTGAACTATAACACTCAAAAACGCATCCTATTTCGATTCGATGCGTTTTTTTGTCTCAACCAATAAAATAAAGAGAAATGCATAAAGCAGGTTTTGTAAACATCGTAGGAAATCCGAATGTCGGAAAGTCGACATTGATGAATGTCTTGGTGGGCGAACGTATTTCGATCGCTACCTTCAAAGCGCAGACTACTCGTCACCGGATTATGGGAATCTATAATACGGATGAGATGCAGATTGTTTTTTCTGATACTCCGGGTGTGTTGAAGCCCAATTATAAGCTACAGGAGTCTATGCTGAATTTTTCTACTTCGGCATTGACGGATGCGGATATCTTGCTTTATGTAACGGACGTGGTGGAGACGCCGGATAAGAATAATGAGTTTATGGAAAAGGTGCGTCAGATGACGGTGCCTGTTCTCTTGCTCATCAATAAGATAGATCTTACAGATCAGGAAAAACTGGTAAAGCTGGTGGAAGAATGGAAAGAGTTGCTTCCCCAAGCCGAAATTATTCCGATTTCTGCTACATCAAAGTTCAATGTAGACTATGTGATGAAGCGGATCAAAGAACTGCTGCCCGATTCTCCTCCTTATTTTGGAAAGGATCAGTGGACGGATAAGCCTGCCCGTTTCTTCGTGAATGAGATTATCCGGGAAAAGATTCTGCTCTACTACGATAAAGAGATTCCCTATTCGGTGGAGGTTGTCGTGGAAGAGTTTAAGGAAGAACCGAAGAAGATTCATATTCGGGCGGTGATTAACGTGGAACGTGATTCGCAGAAAGGAATCATTATCGGTAAACAGGGAAAGGCGTTGAAGAAGGTGGCTACCGAGGCTCGCCGTGAACTGGAACGTTTCTTTGGAAAGACTATTTTCCTCGAAACGTATGTGAAAGTGGATAAGGATTGGCGTAGTTCGGATAAGGAACTCCGCAATTTTGGTTATCAGTTAGATTAAGAGTATTCATGAGACTGTGATAGTCGTGAAAAAACAAGGTATTGAACTATGGGTAATTTAGTTGCAATTGTAGGACGCCCGAATGTGGGCAAGTCTACCTTATTTAACCGTCTGACGAAGACTCGTCAGGCTATTGTGAATGAAGAAGCGGGTACAACCCGCGACAGACAATATGGCAAGTCTGAGTGGCTGGGCCGTGAATTCTCTGTGGTTGACACCGGTGGATGGGTGGTCAACTCGGATGATGTCTTTGAAGAGGAAATCCGTAAGCAGGTATTATTGGCTGTGGAAGAAGCGGATGTCATTCTGTTTGTAGTGGATGTGATGAATGGAGTGACTGACTTGGATATGCAGGTAGCTGCTATTCTGCGTCGCGCTAATAGTCCGGTGATTATGGTTGCCAATAAAACGGATAATCACGATTTGCAATATAACGCTCCCGAATTCTATAAACTGGGATTGGGCGATCCGTATTGCGTTTCTGCCATGACAGGAAGTGGTACGGGTGATTTGATGGACTTGATTGTCAGCAATTTCAAGAAAGAATCATCAGAAATCCTGGATGATGATATTCCCCGTTTTGCTGTGGTAGGGCGTCCGAACGCCGGAAAGTCTTCCATTGTAAATGCATTTATTGGGGAAGAACGTAATATCGTAACAGAGATTGCCGGAACTACCCGCGACTCTATCTATACTCGTTACAATAAATTCGGATTTGATTTTTACCTGGTGGATACAGCGGGTATCCGTAAGAAAAACAAGGTAAATGAAGACTTGGAATATTATTCAGTCGTTCGTTCGATTCGTTCTATCGAAGGTTCGGATGTTTGTATTCTGATGTTGGATGCTACAAGAGGTGTTGAGGGGCAGGACTTGAATATCTTCTCTCTGATTCAGAAGAATCAGAAAGGTCTGGTAGTTGTTATAAATAAGTGGGATTTGGTGGAAGATAAATCTGTGAAAGTACAGAAAGCGTTTGAGGAAGCTGTTCGCTCGCGTTTTGCTCCGTTTGTCGATTTCCCGATCATCTTTGCTTCTGCACTGACTAAGCAACGTATTCTGAAAGTGCTTGAAGAAGCACGTAGTGTGTATGAGAACCGGACGACAAAGATCCCGACCGCACGTTTGAATGAAGAAATGCTTCCGTTGATCGAGGCTTATCCGCCTCCTTCAAATAAAGGTAAGTATATCAAAATTAAATATATCACACAGTTGCCGAATACACAGGTGCCTTCATTTGTGTATTTCGCCAACTTACCGCAGTATGTGAAAGAGCCATATAAACGTTTCCTCGAAAATAAGATGCGTGAGAAATGGAATCTGACAGGTACTCCGGTTAATATTTATATTCGACAGAAATAAATAAAAAAGACACGGATTGTCTCAATTATATAGAATATATAGAGAGACAATCCGTGTCTTTTTATAAATATATCTCTGTGAGATCTTGTATTACTTTGTAGTAGACTTATTTTTCCAACTGGAAATCTTTTCGGCGTAACACGAAGCTGTTACTCAAGTATTTTTCACGTACAATCTGATTTTCCGATAATTCTTCCGGTGTTCCCTGGAAAAGGATCTTTCCTTCGAACAGCAGATAGGCGCGGTCTGTGATACTAAGCGTTTCTTGTACGTTGTGGTCGGTAATCAGGATTCCGATATTCTTGTCTTTCAGTTTCCATACAATTTGCTGGATATCTTCTACGGCAATCGGGTCGACACCGGCAAAAGGTTCGTCAAGCATGATGAATTTGGGGTCGATGGCAAGACAACGGGCAATCTCTGTACGGCGGCGCTCACCTCCCGACAACTGGTTACCTTTATTTTTGCGTACCTTTTGCAGACGGAACTCTGCAATCAGGCTTTCGAGTTTCTCTTTTTGATATTCTTTGGGCTTGTTGGTCATTTCCAGTACAGAGGCGATATTATCTTCCACGCTCATCTGGCGGAAAACGGAAGCTTCCTGTGCAAGGTAGCCGATTCCCGTTTGTGCGCGTTTGTAAACCGGATATTTGGTAATCTCCAGGTCATCGAGGAAAATACGTCCTTCATTAGGAGTAATCAGCCCTACAGTCATATAGAATGAAGTCGTCTTACCGGCACCGTTCGGTCCCAGCAAACCTACAATCTCACCTTGCTTCACATTGATGGAAACGTGGCTTACAACGGTTCGTTTACCGTACTTCTTAACCAGGTCTTCCGTGCGGAGCACCATCTTGCTTTCTTCCATATTCTAGTTATTTTGCGGCAAATGTAGTAAAAATAAGCTGAAATAATGTACATTTGCAGACAAATAGTGTGAGTTATGATAAAAGCATTGAGAACCGTCGGGAGATATTTCATGCTGATGGGTCGGACTTTTTCCCGCCCCGAACGTATGCGTATGTTCTTCCGGCAATACCTTAACGAGTTGGAGCAGCTAGGTGTGAACTCCATCGGTATTGTGCTGTTGATTTCGTTTTTCATCGGCGCAGTGATTACCATCCAGATTAAGTTGAATATCGAAAGTCCATGGATGCCCCGCTGGACAGTGGGATATGTGACACGTGAAATTATGTTGCTGGAATTTTCTTCTTCCATCATGTGTTTGATTCTTGCCGGAAAAGTCGGGTCGAATATCGCTTCGGAATTAGGAACGATGCGGGTGACGCAACAGATTGATGCGCTCGAAATTATGGGTATCAATTCGGCGAACTACCTGATTTTGCCTAAGATTACGGCGATGGTGACTGTTATTCCTATTCTAGTGACGTTTAGTATCTTTGCCGGAATCATCGGTGCCTTTTGCACGTGTTGGTTTGCCGGGGTTATGAATGCTGTCGATCTCGAATATGGTTTGCAGTATATGTTTAACGAATGGTTTATCTGGGCGGGTATCATCAAATCCCTCTTTTTTGCGTTTATAATTGCAAGTGTGTCCGCTTTCTTCGGATACACGGTAGAGGGAGGTTCGATTGCTGTAGGAAAGGCTTCTACGGATGCCGTAGTATCCAGCAGTGTATTGATTCTGTTTTCAGACTTGATATTAACTAAACTTTTGATGGGATGATTGAGATTAAAGGACTTTATAAATCATTTGATGACAAGACAGTATTGAGTGATATTAATGCTGACTTTGCAAATGGAAAGACAAACTTGATTATCGGTCAGAGTGGTTCCGGTAAGACGGTGTTGATGAAATGTATTGTAGGATTGTTAACTCCGGAGAAAGGGGAAGTCTTGTATGACGGACGTAACCTTGTGCTGATGGGGAAGAAGGAGAAGAAGATGCTTCGCAAGGAAATGGGAATGATTTTCCAGAGTGCGGCTCTTTTTGACTCTATGACCGTATTTGATAATGTGATGTTTCCACTGAATATGTTTAGCAACGATATCTTGCGTGACCGGATTAAACGGGCGATGTTCTGTCTGGATCGTGTGAATCTGGGGGAAGCGAAAGATAAGTTTCCGGGAGAAATCAGTGGTGGTATGCAGAAGCGTGTGGCTATTGCGCGTGCGATTGCCTTGAATCCGCAATATCTGTTTTGCGATGAGCCGAACTCGGGGCTGGACCCGAAAACGTCATTGGTGATTGATGATCTGATTCATGATATTACACAGGAATATAACATGACGACCATTATCAATACGCATGATATGAACTCTGTATTGGGAATTGGTGAGAAGGTGATTTATATTTATGAGGGACATAAAGAGTGGGAAGGTACGAAAGATGATATCTTTACTTCTACCAATGAGCGACTGAATAACTTTATCTTTGCTTCAGACTTGCTCCGTAAGGTGAAGGACGTCGAAATGCAAGGAATGGAAGGGTAATAAAAAAACTTCTGTCATCGGGTGACAGAAGTTTCTTTTTTTTCTTAGCTATGTTAGCGTCGGCAATTAAGCTCTAGGTCTAGCTTCTTTAACTACCATTGTACGGCCCATGTATTCAGCTCCGTTCAATTCAGCAATAGCTTTTGCAGCTGCAGCGTCGTCTTCCATTTCGATGAAAGCGAATCCTTTGGATTTACCGGTTTCACGGTCCATAACAACTTTAACTGATGATACTGCTCCGTAATCTTCCATCACTTGTTGCAGATCTCCTTCCTTAACACGGTAGTTAAGGTTTCCAACATAAATGTTCATAATGAAAATGATAAAAAATAAATAAATGAATAAAACTCTCTGGATAGATGGTTACTAATAAAAAGATTAAAACGACAGAGAGTTTACAAATGCGTTTTGGTAACGGAAGTAAAAACCTTGTAATCAAATCGAGAAACTAATGGTCCATCAATCCGCAACAAAGAAAAGAATAATTTTTGGATTAACCATCTTTTTGGAAAGTTAATTTGCGGATTATCAGAAAAAAAGTAGGCCGGGGGAACCTGGCGGGGTGGGTGTTGATGGTGATTTTATCTTGTTTATAGATGGAATATCAGTGAAATATCGATAAAAGATGTGTGAAAGATGGGTGGCGTTGCTGAAATAAATCTGCAATGTCTTTTGAAATTTGAAAGATTAGCACTAATTTTGCACCCTCTTTGAGTATAGAACAAAGTATAAATCAAATAAATAATTGTCAGAATGAACGTTTCATTACAAAACATTGACAAAGTAAGCGCAGAGCTTACTGTAAAGCTTGAGAAAGCCGATTATCAGGAGAAAGTAGACAAAGAGTTGAAGTCACTCCGTCAGAAGGCACAGATTCCGGGATTCCGTAAAGGTATGGTTCCGACAAGTCTTATTAAAAAGATGTATGGTAAGTCGGTAATTGCAGAGGTTGTGAATAAGGCACTGCAAGAAGCTGTTTACAATTATATTAAAGAAAATAAGGTGAATATGTTGGGCGAGCCGTTGCCTAACGAAGAAAAGCAACAGAATATTGATTTCGATACAATGGAAGAATTCGATTTCGTATTCGACATTGCTTTGGCACCTGAATTTAAAGCAGAAGTAAGTGCTAAAGATAAAGTAGATTATTATACTATCGAAGTTTCTGACGAAATGATCGACAACCAGGTGAAGATGTATACTCAACGCACTGGCAAGTATGATAAGGTAGACGCTTACGAAGATAATGATATGCTGAAAGGTCTGCTGGCACAGTTGGACGAAGAAGGCAACACAAAAGAAGGTGGTATCCAGGTAGAAGCTGCAGTATTGATGCCTGCTTACATGAAGAACGACGATCAGAAAGCTATTTTTGCTAATGCAAAAGTAAATGATGTATTGGTGTTCAATCCGAATGTGGCTTATGACGGACATGCTGCTGAACTGGGTTCTTTGTTGAAGATTGACAAGGAAATTGCAAAAGACGTGAAGTCTGATTTCAGCTTCCAGGTAGAAGAAATCACTCGTTTTGTTCCGGGTGAATTGACTCAGGAAGTATTCGACCAGGCATTCGGCGAAGGTGTTGTGAAGACTGAAGAAGAATTCCGCGCTAAGATTAAAGAAGAAATCGCAGCTAGATTTGTGGCTGACAGCGATTATAAATTCCTGATCGACATTCGCAAGGTGATGATGGAAAAAGTAGGTAAACTGGAATTCTCTGATGCCCTGCTGAAACGTATCATGTTGCTGAACAACGAAGAAAAGGGAGAAGAATATGTTGCTGAAAACTATGATAAGAGCATCGAGGAACTGACTTGGCACCTGATTAAGGAACAGTTGGTTGAAGCAAACGATATCAAAGTAGAACAGGAAGATGTTCTGAAGATGGCTAGAGAAACAACAAAGGCACAGTTTGCTCAATACGGTATGTTGTCTATTCCTGACGATGTGCTTGACAACTATGCACAGGAAATGTTGAAGAAGAAAGAAACTATCAATAATTTGGTAAGTCGTGTGGTAGAAGTGAAACTTGCTGCTGCTCTGAAAGCACAGGTTACTTTGGAAAACAAGAACGTTTCGATCGAAGAATTCAATAAAATGTTTGAGTAATCATTCGGTTGAATAAAATATAAAGTCACAGAAACACAGAGTTTTTATAAAATTATAACTCTGTGTTTTTTTGTGTCTCTGTATTCTTTTTCGTTTCTTTGTACTTACGTTTATTTTTAATTTATAAGAAAGGAACAATTAACATGGATGATTTTAGAAAATACGCAACCAAGCATTTAGGAATGAATGGCATGGTATTGGATGATGTGATTAAGTCGCAGGCCGGGTATTTGAATCCCTATATTCTGGAAGAAAGACAGTTGAACGTAACTCAACTCGACGTTTTCTCCCGTTTGATGATGGACCGCATCATTTTCCTTGGTACACAAGTTGATGACTATACAGCTAATACGCTCCAGGCACAGTTGTTGTATCTGGATTCTGTGGATCCGGGTAAGGATATCTCTATCTATATCAACTCTCCGGGCGGAAGTGTATATGCCGGACTGGGCATTTATGATACGATGCAGTTTATTTCAAGCGATGTTGCTACCATCTGTACAGGTATGGCAGCTTCAATGGCAGCCGTATTGCTGGTTGCCGGTGCTGAAGGCAAACGTTCTGCGTTGCCTCACTCACGTGTGATGATTCATCAACCGATGGGTGGTGCGCAAGGACAAGCATCGGACATTGAAATCACAGCTCGTGAGATTCAGAAATTGAAGAAAGAACTTTATACGATCATCGCCGATCATTCGCATACTGATTTCGATAAAGTATGGGCGGACTCTGACCGTGACTACTGGATGACAGCTCAGGAAGCGAAAGAGTACGGTATGATTGATGAGGTATTGATTAAGAAATAAAAATGGCTGATTCAAAAACAAAGAAAAGGTGTAGCTTCTGTGGACGGTCGGAGAATGAAGTCGGATTCCTGATTACGGGAATGAACGGTTACATCTGCGACAGCTGTGCTACCCAGGCTTATGAGATCACTCAGGAAGCATTGGGAGAAGGCAAGAAAAGTGCAGGAGCTACCAAGCTCAACTTAAAAGAACTGCCCAAACCGGTAGAAATCAAGAAATTCCTCGACCAGTATGTGATCGGGCAGGATGATGCAAAACGCTTCCTTTCCGTATCGGTCTATAACCATTATAAACGTTTGTTGCAAAAAGACAGCGGTGATGATGTGGAGATTGAAAAGTCGAACATTATTATGGTGGGTAGTACCGGAACCGGGAAAACGTTGCTCGCACGCACGATTGCTAAGTTACTGCACGTGCCGTTTACTATTGTAGACGCTACAGTGCTGACGGAGGCCGGTTATGTGGGCGAAGATATCGAAAGTATTTTAACCCGTTTGCTTCAGGTGGCAGATTATAATGTACCTGAAGCTGAACAGGGTATCGTGTTTATCGACGAGATCGACAAAATTGCCCGTAAAGGAGATAATCCTTCCATCACTCGCGACGTGAGCGGTGAAGGCGTACAGCAGGGATTACTGAAATTGCTCGAAGGCTCTGTGGTGAACGTACCTCCCCAGGGAGGCCGTAAGCATCCGGACCAGAAGATGATTCCGGTAAATACCAAGAATATTCTCTTTATCTGCGGCGGTGCGTTCGACGGTATCGAGAAGAAGATCGCCCAACGGTTGAACACCCATGTCGTAGGTTATACGGCATCGCAGAAAACAGCGACGGTAGACAAGAATAACATGATGCAGTACATCGCTCCACAGGATTTGAAGTCATTCGGACTGATTCCCGAAATTATCGGACGTCTTCCGGTATTGACTTATTTGAATCCGCTGGACCGGGATGCGCTTCGTGCGATCCTTACCGAACCGAAAAACTCAATCATCAAACAGTACATCAAACTGTTTGAAATGGATGGTATCAAGCTGACATTTGAAGATGATGTCTTCGAATATATCGTCGACAAGGCGGTAGAATATAAGCTAGGTGCCCGCGGATTGCGCTCTATTGTGGAAACAATTATGATGGATGTCATGTTTGAAATCCCTTCAGAGAACAAAAAAGAGTATAAGGTGACGCTGGATTATGCAAAGATGCAACTGGAAAAAGCGAATATGGCACGACTACAAACCGCTTAAAATCAAAGAGTAAGGCTACAGAAAATGATCGTAACTGTATTTTCTTGAAAATATTAGTCGCATTTTGCTTGGTAATTACGAAGTTGTTTATAACTTTGTTTGGCTCTCTTGAAGAAGAGAACATACTTAAAGTTAAACCATGAACTGAATAAAACAACCTTAGTTAAGATGGCAGGGAAGATTAATTTAACAGATGAACTGAAAAAGTATTTCGGATTTAATAAGTTCAAGGGAAACCAGGAAGCGATCATTAATAACTTGCTCGATGGTAAAGATACCTTTGTACTGATGCCTACCGGTGGCGGGAAATCTTTATGCTATCAGCTACCTTCGGTCTTGATGGAAGGTACGGCAATCGTAATTTCTCCGCTCATTGCGTTGATGAAGAATCAAGTGGATGCAATGCGCAATTTCAGTGAAGAAGATGGCGTCGCCCATTTTATCAATTCTTCATTAAATAAAGGCGCGATAGACCAAGTGAGGTCGGACATCCTTGCCGGAAAGACAAAATTGCTATATGTAGCGCCGGAGTCGCTGACAAAAGAAGAAAACGTAGAGTTTTTGCGTTCGGTAAAGATTTCGTTCTATGCAGTGGATGAAGCTCACTGTATTTCTGAATGGGGCCATGACTTTCGACCGGAATACCGGCGGATTCGCCCTATTATCAATGAAATAGGTAAAGCTCCGTTGATTGCGCTTACCGCAACGGCGACACCGAAGGTGCAGCATGATATCCAGAAAAATCTGGGAATGGTAGATGCCCAAGTCTTCAAATCTTCGTTCAACCGTCCGAACCTTTATTATGAGGTACGTGCGAAGACCGCTAATATTGACAGGGATATTATCAAGTTTATCAAAAACAATCCGGAGAAATCGGGCATTATCTATTGCCTTAGCCGGAAAAAAGTGGAGGAACTTGCTGAAATCCTGCAGGCAAACGGTATCAATGCGCGTCCTTATCATGCTGGAATGGATTCGTTGACCAGGACCAAGAATCAGGATGATTTCCTGATGGAAAAAGTGGACGTTATTGTAGCGACTATCGCTTTTGGTATGGGAATTGACAAACCGGATGTGAGGTTCGTGATTCACTACGATATTCCAAAGAGTCTGGAAGGGTATTACCAGGAGACCGGGCGCGCCGGTAGAGATGGCGGTGAAGGTCAGTGCATAACCTTTTATACAAACAAAGACTTGCAGAAACTGGAAAAGTTCATGCAAGGAAAACCTGTGGCAGAGCAGGAAATTGGCAAGCAGCTTCTGTTGGAAACCGCTGCTTATGCCGAATCTTCCGTATGCCGACGCAAGACGTTGCTGCATTATTTCGGTGAAGAATATACGGAAGAAAATTGTGGAAATTGTGACAACTGTTTAAACCCTAAAAAACAAGTGGAGGCTCAAGAGTTATTGTGTGCCGTGATTGAAGCGATTATCGCGGTGAAAGAAAATTTTAAGGCAGATTATATTATAGACATACTACAAGGTAAAGAAACTTCCGAAGTACAGGCGCATTTGCATGAAGACCTCGAAGTCTTCGGCTCCGGTATGGGTGAAGAGGATAAGACATGGAACGCAGTGATTCGTCAGGCGCTGATTGCAGGTTACTTGAGCAAAGATGTGGAGCATTACGGACTCCTGAAAGTGACGGAGGAAGGACACAAGTTCCTGAAGAGACCGAAGTCATTCAAGATTACCGAGGACAACGATTTCGAAGAGACGGAAGAAGAAGTTCCGGCACGCGGCGGTGGCTCCTGTGCAGTAGACCCGGCTCTTTATTCCATGTTGAAGGACTTGCGGAAGAAACTCTCGAAGAAACTGGAAGTACCGCCTTATGTGATCTTCCAGGACCCGTCTTTGGAAGCAATGGCTACCATTTATCCGGTGACATTGGACGAGTTGCAGAATATACCGGGCGTAGGAGCTGGAAAAGCAAAACGTTACGGTGAAGAGTTCTGTAAATTAATCAAACGCCACTGTGAAGAGAATGAAATAGAACGTCCTGAAGACTTGCGGGTACGTACGGTTGCCAATAAATCAAAGATGAAGGTAGCTATCATTCAGGCAATTGACCGTAAAGTGGCGTTAGATGATATCGCTCTTTCCAAAGGGATTGAATTTGGTGAACTGCTGGACGAGGTAGAAGCGATCGTTTATTCGGGAACCAAACTGAATATAGATTACTTCCTGGAAGAAATCATGGATGAAGATCATTTGCTTGATATCTACGATTATTTCAAGGAATCTACCACTGATAAGATTGATGATGCGCTTGACGAATTAGGCGATGACTTCACGGAAGAGGAAGTTCGTTTGGTACGTATTAAGTTCATCTCTGAAATGGCTAATTAAAAAAGCGAAAAAAATAGGCGTGCAGGTATGCGGTTTTGAATAAAAACCGTATATTTGCACGCAATAATTTTTAAACGCATAGCCCTATGTCATTTATTGCTGATAAGATTGTAATGGATGGGTTGACTTACGACGACGTATTGTTGATCCCCGCTTATTCTGAAGTTTTACCGCGCACTGTCGATCTCTCGACTAAGTTTTCAAAAAACATTGAGTTAAAAATACCTTTTGTGACGGCTGCCATGGATACAGTTACCGAAGCGAAAATGGCGATTGCCATTGCTCGTGAAGGTGGTATCGGTGTGATTCACAAAAATATGTCTATCGAAGAACAGGCAAGACAAGTTGCTATCGTAAAGCGTGCCGAAAATGGTATGATTTATGACCCTGTAACGATTAAAAGAGGTTCTACTGTTCAGGATGCACTGGACATCATGGCGGAATATAAAATCGGTGGTATCCCTGTGGTAGATGATGAAGGTTATTTGGTGGGTATTGTTACCAACAGAGATTTGCGTTTCGAAAGAGACATGGCAAAACACATTGATCTTGTCATGACTCCGAAAGAAAGATTGGTGACTACTAACCAGTCTACTGACTTGGAATCTGCTGCACAGATTCTTCAGAAACATAAGATTGAGAAACTTCCGATTGTCGGAATGGACGGAAAGTTGATCGGTCTTGTCACTTATAAAGATATTACAAAAGCAAAAGATAAACCGATGGCTTGCAAAGACGCCAAAGGTCGTCTGCGTGTAGCTGCCGGTGTAGGTGTTACTGCCGATACGCTGGAACGTATGCAGGCATTGGTGGATGCCGGTGCAGATGCAATCGTGATTGATACAGCTCACGGACACTCTAAGTTTGTGATTGAAAAACTGAAAGAAGCAAAGAAACGCTTCCCGAATATTGATATTCTGGTAGGTAACATTGCTACCGGAGAAGCTGCCAAAGCTTTGGTGGAAGCTGGTGCAGATGCTGTGAAAGTAGGTATCGGCCCGGGTTCTATCTGTACCACTCGGGTGGTTGCCGGTGTAGGTGTTCCACAGTTATCGGCTGTCTATGATGTAGCAAAAGCGTTGAAGGGTACAGGTATTCCTTTGATTGCCGATGGTGGTTTGCGTTATTCGGGCGACGTGGTGAAAGCATTGGCTGCCGGAGGATATTGCGTAATGATCGGATCATTGGTTGCCGGAACAGAAGAATCTCCGGGTGACACTATTATCTTCAATGGTCGTAAATTCAAATCCTATCGTGGCATGGGTTCATTGGAAGCAATGGAGAACGGTTCGAAAGACCGCTATTTCCAGAGTGGAACGGCTGATGTGAAGAAGCTTGTTCCGGAAGGAATCGCTGCCCGTGTTCCTTATAAAGGTACGCTTTTCGAAGTTGTGTATCAGCTGACTGGTGGTTTGCGTGCAGGTATGGGATACTGTGGCGCTGCTAACATTGAGAAACTTCATGACGCTAAGTTTACCCGCATTACCAATGCAGGTGTAATGGAAAGTCATCCGCACGACGTGACGATTACCAGTGAATCGCCTAACTATAGCCGTCCGGAATAATAGATAGATACGGTGAACTATTAACGGTGAACGGTGAACAGGCTGTATAATCAGCAGGGTGTTCACTGCTCACCGTTTGTTGTTTGAAAAATAAAAATTGATGATGAAAAGAAGCCTGTTGTTGGGATGTATTTCTCTCTTTGTAGTCGCGGTCTTTGCACAGGAAGATCCGGTATTGATGCGTGTTAACGGAAGAGAGATACTCCGTTCGGAATTTGAATATGCATACCGCCGTTATGCGGAACGTTCAAATGCCAGACTTTCGTCCAAAGAGTATGCGGCACTTTTCGCTCAATCGAAGTTGAAAGTGGAAGCAGCCAGGGCTGCCGGACTTGATACGACCTCTGTTTTTCGTAAACAACAGGAGAAATGCCGGACCGAGTTGGTGGAATCTTATCTGATAGACAGGCAAGTGATGGATAGTTGTGCCCGTGCTATCTATCAGAAGATGGGGTTGAAAGCACGTAGCGGCAGGGTACAGATGATGCAGATTTTCAAACGTTTGCCACAGACAATCACTTCCCGGCATTTAGAAGAAGAAAAAACGCGGATGGATTCTATATACCGGATGATACAGAATCAGCCGGATTTGAACTTTAACCGTTTGGTCGAAATATACTCGGATGATAAACAAAGTAGATGGATCGAATGTCTGGAAACAACGAGCGAGTTTGAGAATGTTGCTTTCTCTCTGGCAAAAGGTATGGCATCGCAGCCCTTTTTCACTCCTGAAGGGATTCATATCTTGAAAGTGATGGATCGGGAGGAAACAGCTGCTTACGAAAATGTCAGTGCCAGGTTAATGGAACGGTTACGGCGCAAGGAGATTTTGGACAAAGGTACAGGCGCGGTGCTCGAACGCTTGAAAAAAGCATGGCAGTATGCTCCCAATCAGGCGGCAATGGAAGAACTGCTGGCGAAAGGCCGTACAGAACAAACCCTGTTTACGATTGACGGACAAGCATACACCGGAACTATGTTCACGCATTTTGCCTCTTCTCATCCTCAAGCTGTCAAACGGCAGTTGGAAGGATTTATAGCTAAGTCATTGCTGGATTATGAAAGCCGGAATATCGATAAAAAGCATCCGGAAATTCCTTATGCCTTGCGGGAATCTGATGAAAACTATTTGGTGGAAGAGATAACACGTCAGAAAATAGATTTGCCCGCAGCTAATGACCGGGCGGGATTGGCTACTTATTTTAAATTTCATTCGTCGGATTATCGGTGGGAGAGCCCCCGGTATAGAGGAGTCGTGCTTCATTGCGTTGATAAAAAGACGGCAAAGCAAGCCAAAAAAATGCTGAAGAAAGTGCCGGAAAAAGAGTGGGCGGACAAGCTTCGGCAAACTTTTAATACATCCGGGGAGGAAAAGATACAAGTTGAACAAGGAATTTTTGCCGACGGAGACAATAAATATATAGATAAACTGGTTTTTAAGAAGGGTGATTTTGATCCTTTGATGTCTTATCCTTTTACTATTGTAGTAGGCGAAAAAATGAAAGGTCCGGATGATTATCGGGAAGTAATTGATCGGGTTCGAAAGGATTATCGAAGCTATCTTGACACGTGCTGGATGCGGGAACTGAGTGAGTCCGGTAAGGTTGAAATAAACCAAGAGGTTTTAAAAACAGTTAATAATAACTGATGTAACCGATTATTCACTATCTTCGTACCTTAAATAAGTAGATTTTAGTTGCCGATGCGAATATTAGTCCTCTTACTGATTACCCTTCTTGGTTGTGGAGCGTGCAAGGAACAGCACGACCACAAAGGAAAGACTCCTTTGGTAGAGGTGGACGGTAATTTTTTATATAAAGAAGATTTGATGTCCGTGCTTCCGGTCGGATTGTCAAAAGATGATAGCATTCTCTTCACCGAGCACTATATTCGTAGTTGGGCGGAAGAGATTTTATTGTATGAGAAAGCTGCGAACAATATCCCCGATAATGTGGATGTAGACAAGCTGGTGGAGAATTATCGGAAAGCGTTGATAATGCATACTTATCAGCAGGAGTTGATTAGCCAGAAGTTGACGAATGATATTTCCGAACACGAGATAGCAGAGTATTACGGCAAAAACAAGGAATTGTTTAAACTGGAAAGTCCGTTGATTAAGGGATTGTTTATTAAAGTGCCGTTGACAGCTCCCCAGTTGAACAATGTGCGCAGATGGTATAAGTCGGAAAAACAGGATGCTATCGAGAGCCTGGAAAAATATAGTTTGCAGAATGCGGTGAAATATGAATATTTCTATGATAAATGGGTGTCCGTGACCGATGTCCTGGACATGATTCCGTTGAAAGTAGAGGCACCGGAAGAGTACGTAAACAAACACCGTCAGGTAGAATTGAAAGATACGGCTTATTATTATTTCCTGAATGTGAGCGATTATCGCGGAGTTGGTGAGGAGAAACCGTATGAATTTGCCCGCTCGGAAGTGAAAGACTTACTGGTAAATCAGAAACGGGTGAGCTTTATGGAACAGGTAAAGAACGACTTGTATCAGCAGGCGGTAAGTAAGAAGAAGATTATATATAATTATTAAATACAAAGAATGAAGAAGTTTGTGAACTTTAGATTTGTTGTTACCCTTGTCCTGGCAATATTTGCTAATGTGGCAACCTATGCACAAGATAATGTGGTTGATGAAGTAGTTTGGGTAGTAGGTGACGAAGCTATTTTAAAATCAGATGTAGAAGAGGCCCGTATGGATGCCTTGTATAATGGACGCAGATTCGAAGGCGATCCTTATTGTGTAATTCCTGAAGAGATTGCTGTGCAGAAGTTATTCCTGCATCAGGCAAAGTTGGACAGTATCGAGGTTTCCGAAGCGGAAATCATCCAGCGTGTGGATATGATGACCAATATGTACATCCAGCAGATCGGTTCCAGAGAGAAAATGGAGGAGTATTTCAATAAAACATCCACCCAGATTCGTGAAACTTTGCGTGATAATGCACGTGACGGATTGACGGTTCAGAAGATGCAGCAGAAACTGGCAGGAGATATCAAAGTGACTCCGGCAGAAGTACGCCGTTACTTCAAAGATCTTCCACAGGATAGTATCCCTTACATTCCTACACAGGTGGAAGTGCAGATTATTACTTTGCAACCCAAAATACCCGTTTCGGAAATCGAGGATGTAAAGAGGACACTGCGTGATTATACGGATCGTGTGACAAAAGGAGAAATCGACTTCTCTACATTGGCCCGTTTGTATTCTGAAGATAAGGCTTCTGCCATTAAAGGTGGTGAATGTGGATTTATGGGACGTGGTATGATGGACCCCGCTTATGCGAATGTGGCATTCAGCTTGCAGGACCCGAAGAAAGTTTCCAAAATTGTAGAATCAGAATTTGGTTTCCATATTATCCAGTTGATTGAGAAGCGTGGTGACCGTGTTAATACCCGCCATATCCTGTTGCGTCCGAAAGTCTCGGAAAAAGAACTGACCGAGGCTTGTGCCCGTCTGGATTCTATTGCAGATGATATTCGTGCTAACAAATTCACATTTGATGATGCCGCTGCCGTTATCTCACAAGATAAGGATACCCGCAACAATCACGGTATCATGGTGAACATCAATGAACATTCAGGTATCACTACTTCTAAGTTCCAGATGCAGGATCTTCCTCAAGACGTTGCTAAGGTAGTGGATAAGATGAATGTTGGCGAGATTTCCAAAGCTTTTACAATGATTAATGAGAAAGATGGAAAAGAAGTATGCGCTATCGTGAAATTGAAAACTAAAATCAATGGTCATAAAGCAACCATCGCGGAAGACTATCAGGATCTGAAAGAAATCGTAATGGATAAGCGTCGCGAAGAGGTGTTGCAGAAATGGATTCTGAACAAGCAAAAACACACTTATGTACGCATCAACGAAAACTGGCAGAAGTGTGACTTCAAGTATCCGGGTTGGGTCAAGAATGACTGATATAACCTTGCTTTGACTTTATATGCTGAAAAAGAATAAGAAAAATAAACAACAAGACAGGCATAGATGGCTCCTTATAGGCTTTCTATGCCTGTTTGGTGTATGTCTTGTGGCACAAGTGAGGCCGACGGGACAGAAACCCACGGCAGGGGCTTCGACAAAATCGACTGCGGATACGTCTAAGACGGCTCCCAAAACCAAAACGCCGGCGGGTAATAAGAAACAATCGGACAACAAGAAGCAACCGGAGAATAAAAAGACCAAAGTTTACTTGCTCCATGCTGACGAAGGACAGGCGGATAAGCTGGCACGTCCGGATGTGCAGGTGTTGATTGGTAACGTGAAGTTGCGCCATGACAGTATGTATATGTACTGTGACAGTGCACTGATTTTTGAGAAAACCAACTCCGTAGAAGCCTTCAGCAATGTGCGTATGGAACAGGGAGATACCTTGTTCATCTATGGTGATTATCTTTATTATGACGGAATGACGCAAATTGCGCAACTTCGTGAAAATGTGAAGATGATTAACCGGAACACGACCCTGCTGACGGACAGCTTGAACTATGACCGTCTCTACGATCTCGGATATTATTTCGAGGGGGGAACTTTGATGGATGAAGAGAATGTACTGACTTCTGACTGGGGCGAATATAGCCCTGCAACAAAACAGTCGGTATTCAACCATGATGTGAAGTTGGTGAACCCTAAGTTTGTGTTGACCTCCGATACATTGAGGTATAATACCGAAAACAAAATAGCAGTGATTCTCGGACCTTCCAATATTGTCAGTGATAATAATCATATCTATTCGGAACGGGGATTCTATAACACATTGACCGAACAAGCGGAATTGTTGGACCGTTCGGTCCTGACCAATCAGGGGAAGAAACTTGTAGGCGACAGTCTGTTCTATGACCGGGTAATCGGTTACGGAGAAGCATTCGATAATGTGAAGATGACAGACTCCATCAATAAGAATATGCTAACGGGCGATTATTGTTTCTATAATGAATTGACGGACTCTGCGTTTGCAACAAAACGTGCTGTTGCTATCGATTATTCACAGGGAGACAGTCTTTATATGCATGGGGATACTTTGCAGATGGTGTCCTATAATCTGAATACCGATTCTTTGTACCGGTTGATGAAGGCTTACCATAAAGTACGTATGTATCGTACAGATGTTCAGGGAGTATGTGACTCACTGGTCTATAATTCGAAAGATTCCTGTATGACCATGTATACTGACCCTATTCTTTGGAATGACGGACAGCAACTGCTTGGTGAGCAGATCAAGATTTATATGAATGACAGCACGATTGACTGGGCGCACATTATCAACCAGGCGTTGACAGTGGAGATGAAAGACTCTATTCACTATAATCAAGTGTCCGGCAAGGAGATGAAAGCCTATTTCGTTAATGGAGATATGCGCCATATTGAAGTGATCGGTAATGTGCTGACAGCTTTTTATCCTGAAGAGAAAGACAGTACGATGACCGGATTTAATTGTCTGGAAGGTAGTATGCTGCATCTTTATATGAAGGATAAGAGAATGGAAAAAGGACTTTTTATCGGTAAATCCAACGGAACGATGTATCCGATGGACCAGATACCGCCTGATAAACTGCGTCTTCCTACTTTTGCCTGGTTCGATTATGTCCGTCCGCTAAATAAGGACGATATTTTCAACTGGCGCAGCAAGCGTGCGGGAGAAACATTGAAGCCGACTACCGATCGGCGACCAAAGACAGAAAAGCGAAACTTAATAAATATGAAGTAGTATGGGAATGTTTAACTCAATGAGAAAGCCCCGGGGCTTTAATCATCAATACATTTATGTAGACGAGCGGAAAGAAAAGCTCGCTAAGATGGAGGAGAACGCCAAACGTGACTTGGGGATGCTGCCGGAGAAAGAATTTAATCCGGAAGATATTCGCGGTAAATTCGTCGAAGGTACTACACATTTGAAAAGAAGAAAAGCAAGTGGCCGCAAACCGGTTTCTTTCGGAATCATACTGATAATCATTGCCTTCCTTCTCTATCTGTGGCATTATTTAGCAACAGGAAGCTGGAGTTTTTAATTGTTAATTTACGAAGTATGAGCGATATCATTCATTTGTTACCTGATTCGGTAGCTAACCAGATTGCTGCCGGTGAAGTGATACAACGTCCGGCATCTGTTATCAAGGAGCTAGTGGAGAATGCGATTGATGCAGATGCGCAAAATATACATGTGTTAGTGACTGATGCGGGTAAAACCTGTATTCAGGTGATTGATGATGGAAAAGGAATGTCCGAAACGGATGCCCGTCTCTCTTTTGAGCGGCATGCTACTTCCAAGATACGGGAAGCTGCGGACTTGTTTGCTTTGCGTACCATGGGATTTCGTGGGGAAGCATTGGCATCCATCGCAGCAGTGGCGCAGGTAGAACTGAAGACGCGTCCGGAATCGGAAGAACTGGGAACGAAACTGGTGATTGCGGGTTCTCAAGTGGAGAGCCAGGAGGCTATATCCTGTTCTAAAGGAAGTAACTTCTCTGTAAAGAACCTGTTCTTTAATGTGCCTGCCCGTCGTAAATTTTTAAAGGCTAATTCCACTGAATTGAGCAACATCCTTGCCGAATTTGAGCGTATCGCTTTGGTGCATCCGGAAGTTGCCTTTTCGCTTTATAGTAATGATTCGGAACTGTTCAATCTTCCGGTATCACAGTTACGCCAGCGTATTCTTGCTATTTTCGGTAAGAAGCTCAACCAGCAATTACTGAATATAGACGTGAACACTACCATGGTGAAAATCTCCGGATACGTAGCCAAACCGGAGACTGCCCGTAAGAAAGGAGCCCATCAGTATTTCTTTGTCAACGGACGTTATATGCGCCATCCTTATTTTCATAAGGCAGTCATGGAGGCTTATGAGCAGTTGATTCCCGCCGGTGAACAGATTTCCTATTTTATCTATTTTGATGTAGATCCGGCTAATATTGATGTGAATATTCACCCGACAAAGACCGAGATCAAGTTTGAGAATGAGCAGGCCATCTGGCAGATACTTTCAGCATCCGTTAAGGAATCGTTGGGTAAGTTCAGTGCTATCCCTTCCATTGATTTTGATACGGAGGATATGCCTGATATTCCGGCATTTGAGGAAAAGATATCTTCCGAACCTCCGAAGGTACATTATAATACAGATTATAATCCGTTTAAAGTCTCTGCCGGTGGCGGTGGTGGCGGATCGTATAGTCGTTCGAAAGTAGAATGGGAGGATTTGTACGGAGGGCTGACAAAAGCCAGTAAGATGAATAATCCGCAGCCGGAACCCGAAATGGATTGGGAGGATTCTTCTATTGGAGGCGAACCGGCCTTCGTGGAAGAAAAGATAGAGACGGTGACATCCGCCGCTTCTTCTACTTTGTATGCCAACGAACCGGTGATGGAAAAAGGAAATCAGCATTTGCAGTTTAAAGGGCGGTTTATTTTGACTTCAGTTAAATCGGGTCTGATGCTAATCGATCAACACCGGGCACATATACGGGTGCTTTTTGATCGCTATATGGTACAGATTCAACAGAAACAGGGAGTATCTCAAGGCGTTCTCTTCCCGGAAATATTACAATTACCGGCTTCAGAAGCTGCTGTTCTTCAAAGCATTATGGATGATTTGTCGGCAGTCGGCTTCGATTTGAGCAATCTGGGAGGCGGTAGCTATGCCATCAATGGCATCCCTTCGGGTATTGAAGGACTGAATCCGGTCGAACTGGTGCGTAATATGCTACATACAGCGATGGAAAAAGGGAATGACGTTAAGGAAGAAATCCAAAATATTCTGGCATTAACATTGGCGCGGGCAGCGGCTATTGTCTACGGACAGGTGTTGAGTAATGAAGAAATGGTAAGCCTTGTAGACAACCTTTTTGCCTGTCCCTCACCGAATTACACACCCGATGGGAAAACCGTTTTGACAACCATTAAGGAGGAGGACATCGAAAGATTATTCAAATAAAACAAATAAATTCATCTTTTCCTAAAACCTTTTAGTTCAGTTCGTGTTATTTAAATAGTTCAACAAAGAAAAAGATTTAAATAACCACTTAACTATTAGGTATATGAAAAAGATTCTGATGTTGCTGGCATTTGCCGGCGTTGCGTCTGTCGCTTCTGCGCAGCAGACAATGACTGTAACTGAATACGAAGTGATTCAGGTGCAAGATAAATATCAAGTAATAACTAATCCTTTCTGGAGTAACTGGTTCTTCTCTGTAGGAGGAGGTGCCCAGGTATTGTATGGAAACAATGACCATATCGGTAAGTTCAGAGATCGTGTTGCTCCCACATTTAACGTGTCTGTTGGTAAATGGGTAACTCCGGGATTCGGATTGCGTTTGCAGTACAGCGGATTACAAGCCAAAGGATTCACCACTAGCGAAAATGCTAATTATGTGGTTGGCGGTCCGAGAGAAGATGGTTCTTACAAACAAAGATGGGACTACATGAACTTGCATGGTGATTTGATGATTAACCTGAATGCACTTTTCGGTGGATACAATCCGAACCGTATATATGAAATTATCCCTTATATTGGTGCCGGTTGGGCTCATGCTTATTCTCGTCCTCACACTAACTCCGCTACTTTCAATGCAGGTATTATCAACCGCTTCCGTTTGTCGAATGCTGTTGACTTGAATCTGGAATTGAGTGCAACAGGTCTGGAAGGCAAGTTTGACGGAGAGCACGCAGGTAAACCTGACTACGATGGTATCTTAGGTGCTACTATTGGTGTAACTTATTATTTCCCAACTCGCGGATTCCAACGTCCGGTTCCACAGATTATCTCTGAACTTGAATTGAACCAGATGCGTAACCAGATGAATGCAATGGCAGCAGCTAATATGCAATTACAACAGCAGTTGGCAAATGCACAACAACCGGTTGAAGTAGAAGATACTGAAGAAGTTGTTATAACAGATACTAATATTGCTCCACGTACTGTATTCTTCAAGATCGGTTCTGATAAATTGTCTCCGCAGGAAGAAATGAACTTGTCATATCTTGCCAGCAAGATAAAAGAATCTCCGAACGCTACATACACAATCAACGGATATGCAGACTCTGCAACAGGTACTCCGGCTTTTAACCAGAAGTTGAGTTTGGAACGTGCACAAGTTGTTAAAGACCTGCTCGTTAAGAAGTATGGCATCTCTGCCGATAGATTGAAAGTTGCAGCCGGTGGTGGTGTTGACAAATTCGGTCAACCGATTCTGAACCGTGTAGTATTGGTCGAATCAGCACAGTAATCATATAATTTCAGTATTCGGCGATTCTTTGTGATCGCCTGCTGAAAGAGAGAAGGCGGCTGAAAGCGAATCCTGAAATAAGGTATTTTCGCTTTCAGCTGCCTTTTCTTTTCTTATTTTAGGACCATTAATACTTGCCTGGGCTTTTGATTATGAGTTTGAGGTATATGGAAGCGCTTACACTGATTATAAATGTAGGTTGTTTTACCTTGAAGAAGCATAGCTTTTGCCTACCTAAAGCTACGCTTTAGAGGGGGAATAAGAGGTACTCCACACTTCCCCTGCAAATAGCTATTTTTTCAATCCTCTTCACCTTTCTTCTGAACTCTCGATGAATAAACTGTTTGCGGGTGAAGGGAGGGCTTCTCATTACCGTATTCATCACATTACATATCGAAAAAATGTCATTACAGTGCTTTCTAAAATCATTGCATTAATTGTGGCAAACACTGCAATGTTTTTTTTAATCATCCCAATGAAAAAAATAATCTATTAGCATATTTGTTTTTGCTATTAGCATCTTCCTTTTAGCTATAATGATATTCTGATTAGCTATAATGAAATTACATACAAAGCAAAGTGAAAGGGCTTGAATCTCTGTTAATTCACTCTTGATTTGAATCATTCTTACTGGAATAATCGCTCTGTGTAGCAATATTTTATATATTTGTGATATGGAACTCAAATCTAAAATATTATGGACGACATAAATACCGTATACGCACTACTCGTTTTAATTATGTTTTTTGTTTTATTGAGTAGGCTGGATAATCGTTTTGGGAAGATAGAAAGAGAACTGAACGAGATAAAAAAACGGATGGATGATTATCTCAAAGTTCAGCAAAGAGGGGTTACTGAAAAGGTAAAGCCTGAAGGAGAAGCATTGAAAAAGGAAAACGAAGATATCTCTGCATCACCTCAAATAATAGAAAAAACTTCGACACTAGAGACTAAACAGCAAAAAGAAACTGTACCGGAAAAACAGAAGCCGGTTGTTGAAACAGTTATCCGTGAGGCACTGGAAGGAACACGTGAAAAGACGGTTGAAACAGAACTGGAAGATGTTTGTGTTGAGGCTGTTCCGAAACAAAAGAAACAAGTGAACTATGAGAAGTTCATCGGTGAGAATCTCTTCGGAAAGATCGGTATCCTAATATTCGTCATCGGTGTAGGCTTCTTTGTGAAGTATGCTATTGATAAGAATTGGATCAATGAGACTTTCCGTACCGTACTTGGTTTCCTGACGGGAGCTGTATTACTGGCCGTTGCCGAACGGTTGCAAAAGAAGTATCGTACATTTAGCTCGTTGCTTGCGGGTGGCGCTTTTGCTGTATTCTATCTTACGGTTGCCATTGCATTCCATTATTATCATATCTTCTCGCAGACTATGGCGTTTATCATTCTGATAGGCGTCACTGTATTTATGTCTGTTTTGTCTGTGGTATACAATCGGCGCGAACTGGCCATCATTTCACTTGTCGGAGGATTTCTTGCACCTTTCATCGTAAGCAGTGGAGAGGGAAGTTATCTGGTACTGTTCACTTATGTAAGTATCCTGAATCTCGGTATGTTCGGACTTTCCATTTATAAGAAGTGGGGTGAGCTTCCGATGATCTCATTTGTCTTTACCTGGCTGATAATGGGAATCTTTCTTTTATTTAGCTATACCTCCAGTTCTACAGTTATTTCGGGGCACTTGTTTTTGTTTACCACTCTGTTTTATTTTATCTTTCTACTTCCGGTGTTCTCTATTCTTCGTGGGGAAGATATGCGAACAATGAGTCGGGGGCTGGTATTCGTCATTATAACGAATAACTTTATTTATCTGCTTTCGGGAGCTTTGTTCTTGCGGAATATGGGATGGTCTTTCAAAGCAAGCGGTTTGTTGAGCCTGTTCATTGCTCTTGTTAATTTAGGACTGGTGCTTTGGTTATGGAAGAGCCGGAAAGACTATAAATTCCTGGTGTATACCACTCTGGGGCTTGTGTTGACATTTGTCTCTATTACCGTTCCGATTCAGTTGGATGGAAACTATATAACATTAGTTTGGGCGTCAGAAATGGTGTTATTATTATGGCTTTATATCAAGTCGAGAATCCGGGTATATGAATATGCGGCAAAGATACTGGTGGGACTCACCTTTATTTCTTACCTGATGGATATATATAATGTAGTAATGCATGAGCATCATGCTGTCAGCACTATTTTCCTGAACAGTTCATTTGCCACCTCTTTGTTTGTAGGGCTGGCTATGGGAGCATTTGCTCTGTTGATGGGGTATTATAGACCATTCTTCTCTACAGCCCGTCAACTGAAATATGGTTTCTGGAATCCTTTCATGCTTTTTGTCTCTGTAGCCATACTTTATTATACATTTATGATGGAGTTTCACCTGCATTTTGAGGGAGCTACGAGGAGCGGAGCAATGTTCTTGTTTACTGCCATTGCCATTTCGAGTGTTTGTTATGCTTTTAGAAAACGATTCCCGATCACCCAATGTCTGACTTTCTATATGTTAGCTATTGGGATAAATACGCTTGTATATATCATAAATATATGGGGAGATCAATGGGAGAACATGGCTTTTGTGCCTGTTGTACTACGATGGTTCACGGCAGCATTTGTAATAGCGAATATATGCTATGTGGCACGCCAATACTATCTATTAATCGGCATCAAGAGTCGTTTCACTATTTATCTCAATATTCTGGTCACTCTTCTTTGGGTGACAATGGTACGCTCTTTCCTCTGGCAGGTAGGAGTGGATGATTTCAGTGCCGGACTTTCGCTTTCATTAAGTATTGCCGGATTTGTTCAGATGGGACTAGGGATGCGTTTGCATCAGAAAGTCATGCGCATGATAAGCCTTTCGACTTTTGGAATCGTTCTGCTTAAACTTGTATTTGATGATTTGTGGGCAATGCCTACTATCGGTAAGATCATTGTATTCATCATTCTCGGACTGATATTACTGATACTTTCATTCCTTTATCAGAAATTAAAGGATGTATTATTCAAGAATGATGAAGATGAAGTTAGCTAAATCTTAAATTATATATTATAATAAAGGCTGCCATTCTTTCTTAGAGTAGGCAGCCTTTACTTTATATGATACGTTTTTATGCAAACTTCCTTATTCCTGTGAGAAACGTTTTACCTGTTCCTCGATTAACTCCTTGTCATCGAAATAATTAATCTTCATTGCTTTTTTCACATCTGCCAAAGTCTCGGCAGCAGCAGCTCTGGCTACTTCGCATCCTTGCTGAAGCATGTCATAGATAGCTGGAATATCTTTGCTGAACTCTTTACGACGATTACGAATCGGTTCGAGTATTTCTTGCATAATAGAATTCAGGAAACGTTTCACTTTTACGTCGCCCAGTCCGCCGCGTTGATAATGTGCTTTCAATTCTGCCAGATTCGGATAATCCGGTAAGTAGCGTTCGAAATGTTCGGGGAGGCAGAAGGCGTCAAGGTAAGTGAATACGGTGTTACCTTCAATCTTTCCCGGGTCTTGTACACGGAGATGTCCCGGATCGGTATACATACTCATGATCTTCTTCTGGATTTCTTCCGGTTCTTCCGAAAGGTAGATACAGTTTCCGAGTGATTTACTCATTTTAGCTTTACCGTCAGTTCCCGGAAGACGCAGGCAGGCTGCATTGTCCGGCAACAGGATTTCCGGTTCTACCAATGTCTCACCATATATATAGTTGAAACGGCGAACGATTTCACGAGCCTGTTCAAGCATTGGTTCCTGGTCTTCACCCACAGGGACAGTTGTTGCACGGAATGCTGTGATGTCCGCTGCCTGGCTGATAGGATAAGTGAAGAAACCTACAGGAATACTTGCTTCAAAGTTGCGCATCTGGATTTCCGATTTCACAGTCGGGTTACGTTGCAGGCGAGATACGCTTACAAGGTCCATATAATAGAAACTAAGCTCGCATAATTCCGGAATTTGCGACTGTATGAAGATGGTAGCTTTAGACGGATCTATGCCACAAGCCAGATAGTCAAGGGCTACTTCAATTACATTCTGACGCACCTTTTCCGGATTGTCTATATTGTCTGTCAATGCCTGCGAATCGGCAATGAAGATAAACATCTTGCTATAATCACCTGCATTTTGCAGGTCAACTCTGCGTTTCAACGAGCCTACATAGTGACCGATATGAAGTCTTCCGGTAGGACGGTCGCCCGTCAATATGATTTTTTCTTTTCCCATATTTTATTACCTTATTATATAATGGCGACAAAGATAAGGATAAAAACTGAAAGATACATCAAAATGCAGTTACTTCATGATTAATGCTTACTACTGTTAGTCTTGAAAATGAGCTTTCTATTAGAAAAAACAATTATTAAAGAAAATATTCTGTTTACCGGATTAATTCAATATCTTTGTCGGTATCTAAAAACTTGTATATTATGAAAACAGGAAAACTACTAGGAATGTTGCTATTCGTTTTAGGTACATTCAGTCTGATGGGTTGTAATGATGAAATGACTGATGAGGAAGAAGGCTGGTATGATAGCATCCCGGATGGAAATTTCTTTTCGAGAGGAAATACGGTACGATTCTACTATATAGATGGGAATGGAAACAGTCTGATAAATCCGGAGGATAAAAATACACTCCCTGTGTCATGGCGTGAAGAATTAGTTAATCCGATAGAACGTACAGAAGACTATAATGCGGAGCATGGTAACTATAATGGTAATCATAACTGGGTTGTTTATGATGAGGAAGAGGGGTTGTATTATTGCACAGTGAGCGCTTATGGAGATGAAAGACAGAGCACTTATTCTTTTCCAATTTATGTAAATGATGAAAAGGATACGATGGAAATCACCTATAAATATACGGATAGAGACGTTATCGGCGGTAAATATTGGGCGAAAATGATATCCTGGAAATATAATGGCGTGCATGTTTACTCGGACGACGACGAACCATACAAGAAAGTATTCATTAAAAAAGCCAATGGAAAAACAACCGTTTCATTAACGCGGTAAACTATTTCGGTAAAAAAGTGAACGTTTCTTTTTGTCATGTGCAAAATATGTCGTTACTTTGCACAAATTTTGAAATCGACAATGAATCAACAGGAAATCAGAAGTAAGTATTATCTACATTCGGATGTTTTGCACCCGGAAACGGCAGACTTCTTCTCTTTTCTCCAAAAACGATATTTTAGTTCTTTGGTAATGCGTTAATCCTTTTTTGAGGGTAACGCATTTTTTTTATGGACGAACTTAGAAATAACAACTTATTATAACAACAAAAGAAATGGAAAAGGAAATCAAGAAAGTTCTCGTTTTGGGTTCTGGAGCACTCAAAATCGGACAAGCCGGAGAGTTCGACTACTCTGGTTCACAAGCACTGAAAGCTTTGAAAGAAGAAGGTATCAGCTCAGTATTGGTAAACCCGAACATCGCAACCATTCAGACTTCTGAAGGTATTGCCGATAAAGTGTATTTCCTTCCCGTAAATACTTATTTTGTAGAAGAAATTATCAAGAAAGAACGTCCTGATGGTATCTTGCTGGCATTCGGCGGACAGACTGCGTTGAACTGCGGTGCGGAACTCTACACACAGGGTATTCTTGATAAATACGGAGTAAAGGTGCTTGGTACATCGGTAGAAGCTATCATGTATACAGAAGACCGTGATTTGTTCGTGAAGAAACTGAACGAAATCGAGATGAAGACTCCGGTTAGCCAGGCAGTAGAAAACATGGAAGATGCCATTGCTGCTGCACGCAGAATCGGTTATCCTGTCATGGTACGTTCTGCTTATGCATTGGGTGGTCTTGGTAGCGGTATCTGTGCCGACGAAGAAGAATTCCTGAAATTGGCTGAAAGCTCCTTTGCTTTCTCTAAACAGATTCTGGTAGAAGAATCGTTGAAAGGCTGGAAAGAAATCGAATTTGAAGTGATCCGTGACGCTAACGACCATTGCTTCACAGTAGCCAGCATGGAAAACTTTGACCCGCTGGGTATCCATACCGGTGAATCCATCGTAGTGGCTCCTACCTGTTCACTGGATGATAAAGAATTGACTCTGTTGAAGGAACTTTCTACTAAATGTATCCGTCACCTCGGTATCGTGGGTGAGTGTAACATTCAGTATGCTTTCAACTCTGATACGGACGACTACCGTGTGATTGAAGTAAATGCCCGTTTGAGCCGTTCTTCTGCATTGGCGTCTAAAGCTACCGGTTATCCGTTGGCATTCGTTGCTGCTAAAGTAGCACTCGGCTATACACTCGACCAGATTGGTGAGATGGGGACTCCGAATTCTGCATACGTAGCTCCGCAACTTGACTACTATATCTGTAAAATCCCTCGTTGGGACTTGACGAAGTTTGCCGGTGTATCCCGTGAAATCGGTTCAAGCATGAAATCGGTAGGTGAAATCATGTCTATCGGTCGCTCTTTTGAAGAAATCATCCAGAAAGGTCTTCGTATGATCGGTCAGGGTATGCATGGTTTCGTAGGTAATGACGAACTGCACTTTGATGATCTTGATAAAGAGCTTTCTCGTCCGACAGACTTGCGTGTTTTCGCTATCGCACAAGCAATGGAAGAAGGTTATACCATCGAACGTATTCATGACCTGACAAAGATTGACCCATGGTTCCTTGGCAAACTGAAAAATATCGTAGACTACAAAGCGAAACTGTCTACCTATAATAAGGTAGAAGATATACCTGCCGATGTAATGCGTGAAGCTAAAGTGTTAGGTTTCTCCGACTTCCAGATCGCCCGTTTCGTACTGAATCCAACCGGAAACATGGAGAAAGAAAACCTGGCAGTGCGTGCTCATCGTAAATCTATGGGTATCCTCCCGGCTGTAAAACGTATTAATACAGTTGCTTCCGAACATCCGGAACTGACTAACTATCTGTATATGACTTATGCAGTGGAAGGTTATGATGTAAACTATTATAAGAATGAAAAATCAGTAGTCGTACTGGGTTCGGGTGCTTACCGTATCGGTAGCTCTGTAGAATTTGACTGGTGTTCGGTAAATGCCGTTCAGACAGCCCGCAAATTGGGTTACAAATCTATCATGATTAACTACAACCCTGAAACGGTTTCTACTGACTATGATATGTGCGACCGTCTGTACTTCGACGAGCTTTCGTTCGAACGTGTCCTCGACGTAATCGATCTGGAACAACCTCGCGGTGTGATTGTCTCTGTAGGTGGACAGATTCCGAACAACCTGGCTATGAAACTTTACCGCCAGTCGGTTCCTGTATTGGGTACTTCTCCGATCTCTATCGACCGTGCTGAAAACCGTAACAAGTTCTCTGCTATGCTTGACCAACTGGGTATCGACCAGCCGGCATGGATGGAACTTACCAGTCTCGAAGAGGTGAAAGGATTCGTAGAAAAAGTAGGCTATCCGGTATTGGTTCGTCCTTCTTACGTTCTTTCGGGAGCTGCTATGAATGTTTGCTACGATGACGAAGAATTGGAAAACTTCCTGAAGATGGCTGCCGAAGTTTCTAAAGAATACCCGGTAGTTGTTTCTCAATTCCTTGAAAATACAAAAGAAATTGAATTTGATGCTGTTGCCCAGAATGGTGAAGTGGTGGAATACGCAATTTCTGAACATGTGGAATTTGCCGGTGTTCACTCCGGTGACGCTACACTGGTATTCCCGGCACAGAAGATTTACTTTGCAACGGCACGCCGTATCAAGAAAATCAGCCGTCAGATTGCTAAAGAACTTAATATCTCCGGTCCGTTCAATATCCAGTTCCTGGCTCGTAACAACGAAGTGAAAGTAATCGAATGTAACTTGCGTGCTTCTCGTAGTTTCCCATTTGTTTCTAAAGTACTGAAACGTAACTTCATCGAAACAGCTACCCGCATCATGTTGGATGCTCCGTACTCACGTCCGGATAAATCTGCATTTGATATCGACTGGATTGGTGTAAAAGCATCTCAGTTCTCTTTCTCTCGTCTGCACAAGGCTGACCCGGTATTGGGTGTGGATATGTCTTCTACAGGTGAAGTTGGATGTATCGGTGATGATTTCTCTGAAGCATTGCTGAATGCAATGATCGCTACCGGATTCAAGATTCCTGAAAGAGCAGTAATGTTCTCTTCCGGTGCTATGAAGTCGAAAGTGGATTTGCTGGATGCCAGCCGTATGCTGTTTGCTAAGGGATATCAGATTTATGCTACTGCCGGAACTGCTGCATTCCTGAATGCTCATGGAGTAGACGCGACTCCGGTTTACTGGCCGGATGAGAAACCAGGTGCAGAGAATAATGTAATGAAGATGATCGCTGACCATAAGTTTGACCTGATCGTAAACATTCCGAAGAATCATAGCAAACGTGAATTAACGAATGGCTATCGTATCCGTCGTGGTGCAATCGATCACAACATTCCATTGATTACAAATGCTCGTCTGGCAAGTGCCTTTATCGAAGCATTCTGTGAATTGAAATTGGGTGATATTCAGATCAAGAGCTGGCAGGAATATAAATAAACTGCTTTAGCTGTTTATCAAAATAAAAAGAACTCCCTCTTTGGAATGCCAAAGGGGGAGTTTTTTGTTTAAGTTGTCTTGTTGCGAATAGATGTTTTCTGTTATTTGCTTACACGATAATTGTGTACTTTCAGATTCTCTATCCGGCTATTGAAGTTTCCGGCTTTCTCGAGCGGGAAAACCAATGTGCGTATATAACTCATAGAATCTTTTCCTGCATTGAAATAACATTTCTGTATGTTCATTTCTTCAACAACCTTTCCGTTTACTCTGAGTGTGGTACTACGATGATCGCCTTCAATCTGAATGGTCGCTTTCTCTCCCGGATTCACTTTATATGGGAACGTATTCAAATAACCATCGCGTGCAAAACCCATCATCCCTCGAATTGGATCTGCTAGATAGAATACGGCATTGGGTGAACGGAACAATTCTGTTCCGCTTTTCTCTGGTGCTCCGGTAATGTCGAAGCTGACTGTATAATTATAGCCGATTTCCGGGTAAGTGGAAGTGCTGCCGGGAGCAACGGTAGAACGCTCATATACCAATGCCGGACTCTTGCCGATTCTTCCCAATTGATTGACTCCGGGGGCTTCACTGATAGCACTACGCTTTTCATTATACACTTCGAATGGCAGACTGGTTTCTTTCCCTGTCCATGTCTTTACTGCTAGAGTTTGTAACGCAGGGAATACACGGTGATGAATGTCTTTCACGGAAATTCCATTACCTGCATGGTCGTTCCAGATGGCAAACATGCCACCGAGAATAGCAGGGTGCTTTTCTTCGAATACGGCTTTCCCGATATGTGCCGGTGTCCATTCTTTATATAAAAATACCTCGTTAAGATAATCCTGATAGTAACCGGCTAATGGAACAATGTAAACCATTGCATCCGGAATGCTGATTAGCTGGTAGCCGTCTTTTATCATGGTTGCTGGGTCGGCATATCCGTTATACCAGGCATTCATAATGATATTTTCTGATTTGACAGGGGTGTCTCCTTTAGCATGAGTGAGAGCGCCCCATATCACGGCTTGTTTGCCAAAGCCTTCTACCAGCCGGATATAATGGTCGGTGAAAGCCCGGAATTTTTCTACTACCTCTTTCTTGGCATTCGAGTATTCGTCGGTACCGATATGCACACGCTTGCCCACGAATACAGGGTCGTCACCTTTCAGGTATTCTTTGAACAGATTGTCTGCAAATTGATAGGTTTCCGGTTTGAATAAGTCAAGATGATCCATTCCGTACTCCTTGCTCCCAATTTCCGGTTTGTAATGAGTGAATGCTAATGAATGTGCCGGAATATCAATTTCCGGTATAATCTCTACAAAGTTGGTTGCAGCTTGTTTCTGAAAATCAATAAATTCTTTTTTAGAATAAGAACCGTCGCGGGCTGTGAGTCCCGGATAAGTTTCGGACTCCAGACGGAAAGCAGCATAAGTCTTGTCCCAGTTGTTATCAAAATATTGCTTGAATCCATTATCATTCAGATGGACTTGCAGGGTATTCATCTTGTAATAAGCCATTATTTTTACCAGATCCTGAAGATAGCTCATCGGAATGAATTTACGACCGCAGTCTATCATGAATCCCCGGATGGAGTAGTCGGGATAGTCGCGGATTATTCCTTTAGGAAATGAGTGCTCCTGGCTTTGTTCTGCTATTTGCAAGAGGGTACGTGTGCTCCAGTAAAGCCCTGTCAGGGTGGGGGGCAGAAGTCGTGATCCGATCGGTAATCTTGATTTCATAACCCTCTTCTCCCAGCTTTTTGTCAGCTGACAGTGATAGGATGAAGTCTCCGGGTGTGGCTTTGCCTTGAGTTACGCTTAATGTTTTTCCGAACATTTGCTGATAATCGTCGGCAAACATTTGGGCTATTCTCAGCAATTCTGGATTTGCAGAGGTGCATACTATCTTTGCATTTGTTCCCGGAGTGAAATTACCATCTTTTCCTGTCCATTGTTTGAGTTCGGGGACAACAAAAGGTTTAGAGTTTACGCTGGCATAGGATAAACTGCCATACAAACAGAAGATTGTCAATAAGCATAACACTTTCAGGGGGATTAGTGTGTATGTCATAATGGGGGTGTTTTTGTTATTAATAAATGATTAAAGTTAATTATTGGCTGAATTTAGGGATAATCTGTCTATTAGCCAGCAAGAGAAGCGATTTATTTTTTATTTTTGTTTTTCGAAAAGATAAAATCAGATTTAACAATGTTAGTACTTCTATCTTGTGCCAAGACTATGAGTGAAACTTCAAAGGTGAAAGTTCCTTTGAAAACGGTTCCACGATTTCAAAAAGAAGCTTCCGGGATTGCTTTGCAGATGTCACAGTTTTCGGTGGACGAACTGGAACGCCTGTTGCGTGTGAATGCTAAAATAGCTGTGGAAAATTACAAGCGTTATCAGGCTTTTCATGCGGAGGGTACACCGGAACTGCCTGCTTTATTGGCTTATACCGGAATTGTGTTCAAACGGTTGAATGCAAAAGATTTCTCGAAAGTAGAATTTGAATATGCGCAGGAACACTTGCGGCTGACTTCTTTTTGTTATGGACTGTTGAGGCCTTTGGACGTTATTCGTTCCTATCGGTTGGAAGGAGATGTAGTGCTGCCTGAACTGGGTAATCAGACGATGTTTTCTTATTGGCAGTCCCGTTTGACGGATGTGTTCATTGAAGACATCAAGAAAGCCGGCGGCATACTTTGCAATTTGGCCAGTGACGAGATGAAAAGCTTGTTTGATTGGAAGCGGGTGGAAAAAGAGGTGCATGTCATCACTCCCGAATTTCAAGTATGGAAGAATGGAAAATTGGCTTCGATAGTAATATATATCAAAATGTCCCGTGGTGAAATGACACGGTTCATTCTGAAGAATCGAATTGAAAATCCGGAGGATCTGAAAAGCTTCTCTTGGGAAGGGTTTGAATTTAACGAATCTCTTTCGAACGAAAAGAAGTTTGTATTTACTAACGGCAAAGAAATATAAGGTATGACGGAAGTTGAGAAGATGCGTAGTAGCCAGTTGGCTGATATGTCTGCACCGGAGTTGCAGGTACGTTTTGAACATGCTAAAAAACTATTGGCACGTATGCGGGGAATGAGTACGTACGATGAGGGTTATAGGGAATTATTGGATAAGTTGGTACCGGGGATTCCTGAAACTTCCATTATATGCCCGCCTTTCCATTGCGATCACGGAGACGGAATCAAGTTGGGTGAACATGTGTTTGTTAATGCCAATTGCACTTTCCTGGATGGAGGATATATCACAATTGGTGCTCATACACTGGTCGGTCCTTGTGTGCAGATTTATACGCCTCATCATCCGATGGATTATCAGGAAAGAAGAGGCTCTAAGGAATATGCTTATCCGGTGACGATTGGCGAAGACTGCTGGATTGGTGGCGGCGCTATTATCTGTCCCGGTGTGACGATTGGTAATCGTTGTGTGATAGGAGCGGGGAGTGTTGTGACGAAAGATATTCCCGACGACAGTGTTGCAGTCGGGAATCCGGCACGGGTGATTCGTAAATAAGTTGCTTTATCTGGTAGACAGACTGGACGAAGTGAAAGTTGTGAGAAAAAAAACTTTTTTGTATTATTTGTTGATAATCAGAGCTTTTCTTTATTGCGCAAAAACTTTCTTGAAAAATAATACATGAAATGTTTGCAGAATTCAAAAAATGCCGTACCTTTGCATCGCTTTTGAAACGGAAGTGTACGGGCGTTTAGCTCAGCTGGTTCAGAGCATCTGCCTTACAAGCA
>OOCB01001176.1_pt1 | contig 36631 bp, 32 predicted proteins | sample 1671351 | NCBI WGS metagenome assembly OOCB01 (sample SAMN06348148, study PRJEB24527) | human gut metagenome | biome: human gut; feature: ankylosing spondylitis patient; material: feces | host: Homo sapiens | place: China | collected 2015-10 | reverse complement strand
TGCCTTGTTCTAAACGACTTTTTTAAATTTTGCCCTTATGCGTGGGTAGCGAAAGCTATGACTTTTTGTCTATGAAGAGATGGAGCAGGCCTGCTCTTTAGTTACAGCGGTGCATTTTTTGACCGCTAAGAATGGGTGGATTATAAATTCTCGCTTCATTTTCTGCCAGGCTTGTGGTATACTTGCTTACAGAATAAGTGCCATGCAATTTCAACCATTTGCTTGCAATTAAGAGAATCGGTGGGTTGCCGTTACCGAAGGTGTGTCCTTTGCTCATATCTTGAAGAAGCTCTGACCCACACAACGAAACGAATGGACGGAAACAGTGGAGCGGATAGGGCGTACCTCCCGCAATATACCGAGCGGAAAGCCTCAAAGAGCCTTAAAAAGCAGCAGACGGAGTGCCCGGATACACTTCGTAATCAGCAGGTCGCCTACGATAAGCTCTCCTCCATGGTCACCGGCACTGTTTACGGCGAAGAAGCTGTCGCGCCCTACGCCAATGGCGGCGGCGTTTATGACTGCTCCTTCACCGGGGGGCTGAGCACTCTGGAATTTGACGGTGCAAACTCTGCCATCAAGGGCTACGATGCGGCGGGTAATGAAATCTTCTCCCACACCTACCACTATGTCGGCATGGAGGAAATCCGCGGCCTGTACGAATATGAGAGCGATGACGCCGATTCCGGCGAGTTTACATACTTTTGCATGGCTCCCGATACCAACACAACCACCTATCACATTGAGTTCCGCTACGGCAGCGATTTGGACGCACTGGGTCAGTATGACGCGGGTCCGTATGCTTACTGGCTGGCCTCCGGCATTTCTACGGACTACGATCAGACTATGATTGAGAACTGTATTGAGCTGTTCTGCACAGAAAATCTGTCTGCGTAAAAATACCATTGATTAACAAGGGTAAACACGCCTGTCAGCGATGGTAGCATTTCGGCAGGGGGCGGAGAAAACTCCGCCCCCTGCCGCATTCACCAAAGGAGGAACGATTTTCCTGAAAAAGAACTCTGAAATTTCCAGAATGTTCGCGTATGCAGGTTCTCGGCACTATCTCACAATTTTAGGCATGGTCCTTGCCGGAGTCAGCACGGTGCTGTCCATGATTCCCTTCGTCTGCATCTGGTTCGTAGTGCGCGATCTGCTAAGCGCGCTGGCGGCGGGAGACATGAGCCTTGCTATGCACAGCGGTGTCTACGCATGGTGGGCGGTGGGCTTTTCTGTTCTAAGCATCCTGCTGTATTTTCTTGCCCTGTGCTGTTCCCATCTGGCCGCCTTCCGCACGGCATCCAACATGCGAAAAGCGGCCCTGCACCACATCGTCACGCTGCCGCTGGGCTATTTCAGTCAGAATGCCAGCGGACGTCTTTGCAAGGTCATCGATGACAACGCGGGACTGACGGAGGAATTTCTGGCGCACCAGCTCCCGGATCTGACGGGCGCTGTGGTGATGCCCATTGCGGTGCTCATTCTGATTTTTACCTTCGACTGGCGGCTGGGCGTGTGCTGTCTTGTCCCTCTGGTCATCAGCTTTTTCTGCATGAAGCAGATGATGGGCGGCGACAATGCTCACTTTATGGAGGGCTACATGGCTGCGCTGGAAACCATGAACAAGGAGGCGGCGGAATATATCCGCGGTATTCCCGTGGTGAAGGTGTTCCAGCAGACGGTTTACTCCTTCAAAAATTTCCACGCCGCCATTGAGGAATACGAAAAGTACGCCTCCGGCTACGCGCTGAAATGCCGCGTTCCGCTGACAGGCTTTAATGTGGCACTGAACGGAATGTTTATTCTGCTGATTCCCGTGGCCTGCATGATCCTCTCCGGCCTCACTGGTCAGGCTGCCTATCAGGAGATATTGCTGGACTTTCTGTTCTACAGCCTGTTTACCCCCATCTGCACCACGATGATGAGCCGCGTTATGTTCGCCGGAGAGCAGTTAATGGCCGCCAAAAGCGCTGTAAACCGCATCGAGGGCGTTTTGAAGGAACAGCCCTTGGCGGAGGCGGAGCTCCCACAACAGCCCAAGGACGCTTCCGTGGCCTTTGAAAATGTGTCCTTCAGCTACCCCGGTACGGATAAAAAGGCTCTGGACCATATTTCGTTTCAGATTCCGCCTGGAAAGACCGTCGCGCTGGTGGGCACTTCCGGCAGCGGCAAATCCACCGCAGCACAGCTCATTCCCCGCTTCTATGACGCCTCTGAGGGGCGGGTTCTTGTCGGCGGCGTGGATGTGCGGCAGATCAGCAAGCAGGACCTGATGCGCCGAATCGCCTTTGTGTTCCAGAACACAAAGCTCTTTAAGGACACCCTGCTGGAAAATATCCGCGCCGCACGGCCGGACGCCACGCGGGCGGAGGTCCTGCACGCCGCAGAGGCCGCACAGTGTAAAGAGATCATCGACCGGCTCCCCATGGCCTTGATACCGTGGTTGGCAGCGGCGGCACCTATCTTTCCGGCGGCGAGAACCAGCGCATTGTGCTGGCAAGGGCCATTTTGAAGGACGCCCCCATCATCATTCTGGATGAAGCCACCGCCTTCGCGGACGCGGAAAACGAACACCAGATTCAGCTTGCCTTTGAGAAGCTGACCGAAAAAAGACGGTCCTGATGATCGCCCACCGCCTTTCCACCGTGCAGGACACCGATGAGATTCTGGTGTTTGACGAAGGAAAGATCATCGAACGCGGCACCCACGAGGCATTGCTGGCACAGGGCGGCCGCTATGCCTCCATGTGGAAGGACTATCAGACGTCCGCCCAGTGGAAGGTTGGAAAGGAGGGCAAGTGAGCATGAACTATCTTCAGGAAAAATACGCCCTCAGCGAACAGGGCGCAAAGGACCTTTTCAAGGGTATCATTTACTCTGCGCTGGCCTACATCAGTCTGATACTGCCGGTAGCGCTGCTGGCCTATGTGCTGAACGCATTCCTATCCCCCCTGCTGGGCGCAGATGGAAAAAGCACCAACGCTCTGCTGTATACAGCCATTGGCATCATTATTCTCGCGCTGATCTTCCTGCTGCATTATATGCAATACACAGTGACCTACTTGGAAACCTATCAGGAAAGTGAGCGCCGCCGCATCACACTGGCGGAAAAGCTGCGGACACTGCCTCTGCGCTTCTTCCACAAGCGTGACCTCTCCGACCTGACCAGCACACCATCATGGGCGACTGCGCGGGCTTCGAGCACGCCTTTTCGTACACAGTTGCCCAGTTCTGGGGCTCCATCCTTTCCACGGCGATTGTCTGCATCGCGCTGCTGATTTATGACTGGCGGATGGGTCTTGCCCTGCTCTGGGAGCGCCTGTCTCCTTCGCCATCGTCCTTTTGTCCCGCAAGCTGCAGGTAAAGCTGGGCAAAAAGCACATGAACGCAAAACTCACTCTGGCGGAGGGTATTCAGGAATGTCTGGAGACCGTGCAGGATATCGAGGCCTGCAATCTGGAGGAGCAATACCTCAAAAAGCTGGACGCGAAGATCGATGCCGCGGAGGCGTCACAAATCTCATCGGAAACGGCCACGGCCAGTCTGGTCACCGCCGGGCAGATGTTCCTCCGGCTGGGGCTGGCCACCGTTATTGTTGTAGGCAACATGCTGATACTGCGCAGCGAGACAACGCTCTTTGCGTATATTCTGTTCCTGATCGCCGCCTCCCGGCTGTATGACCCGCTCTCCGGCGCCATGACCAACATGGCAGAGCTTTTCAGCGTGGATTTGCAGGTGGACCGGCTGAAGGCCATCCAGAACTACCCGGAGGAAACCGGCGAGAAGGACTATCACACCAACGGCTATGACATCGCCTTTGATCATATGCGCTTTTCCTACGAACCCGGCAAGCCGGTGTTGAAAGACGTTTTCTCCACCGCAAAGCAAGGACAGGTCACGGCGCTGGTAGGTCCCTCCGGCGGCGGAAAGAGCACCATTGCCAATCTTGCCGCGGGCTTTTATACCGTGGACAGCGGCAGAATCACGCTGGGCGGCACGGACATCGCTCCCATGGACTCAACAGCTCTGATGAAGGACTTCTCCGTGGTATTCCAGAATGTTGTGCTGTTTAACAACACCGTGATGGAGAACATCCGGGTGGGCCGCAAGGACGCGACAGACGCGGTGGTGATCGCCGCCGCCAAGGCCGCCCACTGCCACGAATTCATTGAGAAGCTGCCGAATGGCTATCAAACGGTCATCGGAGAAAACGGCTCCACCCTTTCCGGCGGCGAATGCCAACGGCTTTCCATCGCCCATGCACTTTTGAAAAACGCGCCCGTGATTCTACTGGACGAGGCCACCGCCTCTCTGGATGTGGACAACGAAACGGAAATTCAGGAGGCCATCACCCATCTGGTGAAAGGAAAGACTGTGCTTATCATCGCCCACCGGATGCGAACGGTGGAAAACGCTGACAAGATTGTTGTTCTCAGCGGAGGTGTTGTGGCGGAGAACGGCACCCATGAGGAGCTGATGCAAAAGAACGGCTTGTACCGCAAGCTGGTAGAGCTGCGAACAGCTGCGGCAGACTGGAAGCTGCGGATGTGAGTAGGCTTTTCTACACAGAAGAAATCAGCGCGGCTGCACCTTTTAGGTGCAGCCGCGCCGCTTCGTTATCCCCTTGATTTTTCTCAGTCTCAGCCCAGCGCCACATCCAGCGCCATCATCAGACTGAAGCCAACGGCGAAAAACACTGTTCCGATATTGGAGTGCGTCCCCTGGGACATTTCGGGAATCAGCTCCTCCACCACCACATAGAGCATTGCGCCTGCTGCAAAGCCGGTCAGTGAGCGCTGCACGGTATCGCTCAGCGTTTTTTTCATAAAGAATACACACGCCGCGCCCAGCGATGTACCGAGAAACGGAATTAAAATACCATAAAATGCTTCCATATTATTTTCTCTTTTCTGCTGTAGAATCCATCAGCAGAATTTTACCATGCTTTTGCATTCCCGGCAACTGCTTTTATTTGCCACGGCGGCACGAAAAATTCACTTACAGCAGAAATATTCAATAAGTCAAAGCGCCCCCGCTGAGCGGAGGCGCTTCTTTTTTGCTGAACGAATCTAATCGTTGTCAGTGTTTTTGGCTCAGATAAGACAGCAACCCACCTGCATCCACCATTTCCTGAATGAACACCGGGAAGCCGCCGAACTGATAGGTCCTGCTCTGCGTCAGATTGTGAATCACGCCTCTTTTCAAATCCACCTCCAGCCGGTCACCGGCACAGATCTCTCTGGCTGCTTCCGGGCTTTCCACAATAGGCAGGCCGATGTTGATGGCGTTGCGGTAGAAAATCCGGGCGAAGGAGGCCGCGATCACGCAGCGAATGCCGCTGGCCTTGATGGCAATGGGAGCGTGCTCCCGGGAGGAGCCGCAGCCGAAATTTTCACCGGCCACGATATAATCCCCGGGTTGGACGCCGGTAACAAAGCCGCTGTCCAAATCCTCCATGCAGTGCGCCGCCAAATCCTCGTCCTTATAAAGCGCCAGATAGCGAGCGGGCAGAATTACATCCGTGTCCACATTGCTGCCATATTTAAATACGGTTCCGGCCATCATTTCACCTCCTCAGGTGTCACGATCACACCTGCTACGGCGCAGGCCGCCGCTACGGCAGGGCTGGCCAGATAGACCTCTGAGGTCTTGGCGCCCATCCGGCCCACAAAGTTTCGGTTCGTGGTGGAAACGCACCGCTCACCATCCGCCAGTACGCCTACATGGCCGCCGTTGCAGGGGCCGCAGGTAGGCATGGACACGGTGGCGCCGGCGCGGACAAACAGCTCCAGCAGTCCCTCCTCCATTGCCTGAAGATAAATGGTGGGCGTGGCGGGGATGATCGTGCAGCGCACACGCTCCGCAACCCTATGGCCCCGCATAATCTGTGCCGCCTGACGCAAGTCCGTAATATGGCCGTTGGTGCAGCAGCCGATGATCACCTGATCCACCGGCAGCCCGGCGTACTCCTCCACCGGCTTGACGTTGGAGGGCAGATGAGGCGCAGCCACCACGGGCTTGAGCTTGGACAGGTCCATCCGAATCGTCTGCTCATACACGGCGTCCGAATCCGGCTCTGCCGGCGCGAAGGGGCGGTCCACCCGACCCTGCAGATATTCCAGCGTAACCGCATCCACAGGAAAAATGGCGTTCTTGGCACCGGCCTCAATGGCCATGTTGCAGATGGCAAACCGGTCGTCAATGGAAATATCCGCAATGGCATCGCCGGTGAACTCGATACTCATATAGCGGGCGCCATCCACGCCAATCATGCCGATCAGCGTTAAAATCACATCCTTGCCGCCCACAAATTCTGGAAATTTTCCCGTCAACTCCACCCGGATGGCCTTGGGGACCTTGAACCAGCTTTCACCGGCATACATACCGCCAGCCATATCCGTAGAGCCGATGCCTGTCGAAAACGCGCCCAGCGCGCCGTAGGTGCAGGTATGGGAATCCGCACCGATAATCAGCTCGCCCGGAGCAATAAAGCCCTGCTCCGGCAGCAGCGCGTGCTCAATGCCCATCCGTCCGCCATCATAGAAGTTTTTGATGCCGTGCTTTTGCGCGAAGGCCCGGCAGGTGGCGCAGTTCCGCGCCGCCTGAATGTCCTTGTTGGGGGCAAAGTGGTCCATGACCAGCACGATTTTTTCTGGATTGAACACCCGGTCAAGACCGTGGGTCTCCATTGCCTGAATGGCGATAGGGGCGGTCACATCGCTGCCCATGACCAGATCCAGCCTTGCGTTGATCAGATCGCCTGCCGCAACGCTTTCCGCGCCGCAGTGCCGGGCGAAGATTTTCTGCGTCATTGTCATACCCATTGTACGCAGCTCTCCCTTCTGTCCCGTGGCGGGATCAACCGTTTTCCTCGCTGTGCCTCTTCTTAAATACGTCCACCTGGAACTTCTTTTCCATGTCGGTCAGGGCCTCCATACCCATCGCGGCGTTGAACTCGGCAAAGCCGGGAACAGAGCCGGAGGCGATGATTTCCTTATTGGAGTGGTTCTCCTTCAGGCTCTTGAGATAGTTTTCAATGGCCCTCTCCGCGGCAAAGGCGGTCCCCACGGGATAGATCACGATATCATAGCCGATCTCCTGCAGTTCCTCAAAGCTCAGGGTGGGAGACTTGCCGCCCTCCACCTGATTGCCGAATTTGTAAACACCGGGAATGGCGCAGACAGCTTTCATAGCCTCCACGGTGGGCAGTCCATCGGCATAGATGATGTCGGCACCGGCATCGCGGTACGCCTCCAGACGCCGCAGGGTCTCATCCAAACCGTGCGTAGCATAGGCATCGGTCCGGGCGATAATCAGCATCTCGTCCCGGGCCTCCACGGCGGCGCGAATCTTCTCTACGTGCTCCTCCATGGGAATCACGGCCTTTTTCTCCATATGGCCGCAACGCTTGGGGAACACCTGATCCTCCAGATGGACAGCAGCCATACCGGCGCGCTCAAACTCGCGCACGGTGCGGAACACGTTGAGGGGGTTTCCGTAGCCGGTGTCGATGTCGCCGATCAGGGGGATATTCAAAACAGCGTTCATATTGGCGCAGACGGTGGCCATCTCGTTCATGGTCATCAGGCCGTAATCCGGCTGGCCCAGAATGGAGGCGGACGCGCCGAAGCCGGTCATAAAGGCGGCCTCAAAGCCCATTCTTTCTACAAGTCTGGCGGACAGGCAATCATAAGCACCGGGGGCCACCAGAATTTCAGGCTTCTTCAAACGCTCGCGCAGCACCTGCGCGCCGGATTTTCCACTCGTTGCTCTCATAACGTAAAGTCCTCCTTTTTAGTTGTATGTGTTTCCGCCTCAGTCCAGAATCTCCCGGGGCACATAGACGTAGCCCTCCATGATTCTGCGGGCAGTGCGGCCATAAGCCGCCTTGACGATTTTCCCATCCCGAACGCTCATATCGCATTCGATAATGCCGCCGGGGTGTCCGATCCGCACCATACCGTCCGTGATGGTCTTACCCATGGCCTCATTGACAATGGTGCCGGGCGTCACCGCAGCGCAGCCGGTGCAGACCGTGGCCGTACCGGAATAGGTCTTGTGCATGATTCCCATAAACATGTCCCGGGATACGAAATCAATATCGTTCGCGGAAACCGGTGTCCCATCAATGTGGCTGGCGTAGTCCTGCGGAGGTGATACGAACGCCACCATTGGGACCGCACGGATTTTGGTGCGGGCCGTTTCCTGATCCGGGGCAATGCCCATGACCACCGCCGCCGTGGTGCGAATCTCCTCCAGCAACTCCAGCATTTTGGGGTCGCTGTCGATCTCACCGGGGGACTCGGTCCCCTTCAGGCCAAGGTCCTTGGCCCGGACGAACACCATGGGACTGCCTGCATCCAGCATGGATACGGGCAAAAGGCCAAAGCCCTTGATATCCAGTGTGTCCATTGCATTGCCGGTGGGCAGCAGGCGGCCGGTCTTGGCGCCGATAGTTCCGGCCATGTTGATGCCGATACGGGCGCCGGTGCCAAGCACACCGTCCACCTTGTAGCCGCCCTTTACCTGCGGCTTGCCGTTCTTCACGGGAACCTCCGCTACAAATACCTTCTTGGTGTTGGTGTTGTAGATACGCACCGTAGTCACCGGCTCCACGGCCCTGACCAGCCCCTGCTGAATGGCAAAGGGACCGACACCCGCGGAAATATTGCCGCAATTGCTGGAATAGTCCACATAGGGCTTTTTAATTTCTACCTGACCGAAGGTGTAATCGATGTCAGCGTCCTCGCGGTCGGACACGCTGATAACGGCCAGCTTGCTGGTCAGGGGATCGGCGCCGCCAAGTCCGTCGATCTGACGGCTGTCTGGGCTGCCGAAGATAGACAGGATGACCTTATCCCGGGTCTCGGGGTCTTCGGGAAGATCGTTGCTGAGAAGGTATATACCTTTACTGGTTCCGCTGCGCATGATCACGCAGGGAATCCGTTCCATTTCAGGGCTGTACATAATCAAGACTCCTTTTTAGCACGAATCATTTTACCGCTGTGCTGGGTAGGAATGTAATAATCTGAGGGAATGCCATGAAGATGACTAACAATAACACAGCAAGCCCCAGATAACACCAAAGGTGTTTATTCACCACCGTTTCAATGCCGACCTTACGCAAACCGGCTGCTACATACAGGTTTAGGCCGACTGGCGGTGTGCACAGGCCAATACCCAGATTGATGACCATGATCACACCAAATGCCACATCGCTGATTCCGTAAGTCTTTAAACAGGCGGCAAACAGCGGAGCCAAAATCATGATGGCGGGAACCGTATCCATGATACAGCCAACAATCAACAGAAGAATGGTTACAAGCAGCCAGAACATAACCGTGCTGTTCGCAGCGCCGATCAGGGCCTTTGCCATATTGGCTGTTACATTTTCGCGGGTCAGTACATACGCGAAAGCAGTAGCGGAGCAGACGATAAACATAATCTGGCAGGTCGTTTTGATTGCACCGCTCATGATGTCTTTCAGCACCGCAAAATCCAGTTCGTGATAGATGAACTTACTCACGATCAATCCATACAGAATTGCTACAGCAGCGGATTCGGTTGGGGTAAAGATACCGCCATAAATGCCTCCCAGAATAATGACCGGCATCAGCAGCGCCCAAATAGCATCCTTAAACGTCAGCCAAAGGTTTCTCAAGGAGAATTTGTGAATCTTGATTTCACCCTTGTGCTTAATCCCATAGATGATGGAATAGAGGGCCATGCCGCAGGCTAACATGATACCCGGAATGACACCGCCCAAAAATACATCTGTAACGGAAATTCCAAGAGCCATACTATAAATGACCATAGGAATACTGGGTGGGATAATAATGCCAAGGAAGCCCGCAGAGGCAACGGTTGCCAAAGAGAAACGCTCCGTATAGCCTTCTTTGATCATAGTAGGGACCATGATGGAGCCGATGGCAGCAACCGTCGCCGCAGAGGATCCAGAAATAGCGCCGAAGAACGCAGAAGCGATAAACGCCGCAATTGCGAGGCCACCGGGCAGCCAGCCAAGAATCGCGTTGAACATATCTACCAGACGCTTAGCTACACCGCCCTTTTCAAGAATTGCACCGGCAATGATAAAAAAGGGAATTGCCATCAGGCTGTAGGAATCCGCCGCTACGAAAAATTTCTGTGCAACGACCATCACAGGGATATTTGTAAAGCCAAACAGGTAGATAAATGATGCAAAGGTTAAAGATGCCGCCACGGGAACACCCATAATCAGCAGAAACACAAACGAGGTAAACAGTACAACACTTACATTCATTTTTCTGCCTCCTCGGTCTCGGTTGTGTGGTGAACATATTCTTCGACCATATTCGCCAGCTGCGCCACAGTAGCCAGAACAAATCCTACCATAATAATGATGTACATAATTACCATGGGAATATGCATTGCCGGAGAGGTCTGACTGCCTGCCAACGCTTTAACAACAAACAGATAGCACGCATAGTCAATCGCAATGTATGCTAATAATGTAATCGCGTCAGAGAAAAACTCTGCAAAACGCTTACCGCCCTTGGGGAGCAAATTGATAAATAAATCCACGCCAAGATGCACGTGGCTGCGGACCGCAACCGGCATTGCCACAAAAATACCTGTGATCATCAGATAGCGGGACGCCTCCTCTGTCCATGAAATTGGCTGACGCAGAACATAGCGAAAGACGATTGTAACAAGGACAAACAGGCACATAAAGGCAAATGCAATGGATGCAACCGCGGTTTCAATCCGATCCGCATACTGTCCGATTTTGGCCAAAAATCCTTTTTTCATTTATTTTCCTCACATTCTCTCTAACTGAGACACGGGAGCAACAGGGCTGGAGAGCCAAGGGTTCATTAACCCTTGGCCACTGCGTTGATAGCATCAATATCAGCCTGATCAACGGAGGAGCCGACAAACTGCGGCCACACCTTGTCCAGCATAAGCTGCTTGCACTCAGCGATTTGGTCTTCTGTGAAGAAGGTAACCTCCACGCCAGCTTCCTCAAATGCCTCAAATGCGGTTTCTTCCAGCTCATCAATAAACTGGTATTCCACAGTGGACGCAGCCTCGGCAGCTTCATACATCAGCTTCTGATAGTCCTCGGGCAGAGTGTCATAGGTGAATTTGCTCATAATAACGGGGATGGGGCCATAAATCATGTTTGCCACAGTGAAATACTTGGCAATCGTATGAATACTGGAGGTATAAATGGTAGCAGGAGGATTAGAGGTTCCGTCAACCGTACCGTTCTGGATGGACGTAAATACTTCTGACCAAGCCATTGGAACAGGATTGATGCCCAATGCGGACATGGTAGCCATAAAGATATCGTTCTCCATAACGCGGATGGTCAAGCCGGAAAACTCAGAGATTTCAGTAACAGGATGCTTGGACTGGATAATATCAAACATACCAGCTTCCCAGAAAGAAAGGCCGATCATATCCAGACTCTCCAGCTCAGCCAATTTCTGCTTCGCCCAGTCTGTGTGCAGAACAGTTCTGGCTTCTTCCTTGCTGGTGAACAGATAAGGCAAATCAAACAAAGTAAAGTCACTGGTAAAGTTAGACAGTGTAGCGGTTGCGCCGATACCGATGTCCACGGTACCCATAGAGCAGCCTTCCTGAAGGTCACGCTCGTTACCCAACTGAGCATTGGGATAGACTTCGATTCTCAAATCGCCGTTTGTTGCCTTGCACAAATACTCGTCCATATACAACAGAGCTTTGTTATAGGGGTGGTCCTCGGCCAACACGTGACCTGCCTTGAGGACATAGGTAGCATCAGCAATATCGTACCCATCCACTTCATCAATAATGGCACCATCATCGGATGTCTTCGTATTGTTATCGGGAGAGCTATCATTCGTCTTCTGACCGCCGCAGGCAGCCAAGGTGAAAATCATGCCCATGGCAAGAATCAGAGACAACATCTTCTTCGTTTTCAACATGGTGAATCCTCCATTTATTTACTGTTTTATTCAATAAGGATAAACATCGTGTTCGAGAACCTTTGGTTCATGTCCGGGAAGAACCTGATACCCAGTATCAGCAACCTTTTTCATACTGTCGTAGTATTCGAAAAGATTTGTATGCAGTCCGTTTATGATCATTGGGTCGCGTTCCATGCAGGCATAGAGGCAAATCAAATCGCCAACAATGATATACGGCCCTTTTGCTGTGTTCACAATAACTGATTGACTTCCCGGACTGTGGCCGGGAGTCGGTACTACGGATATCCCGTCTGCGATTTCCGCCGAGCCATTCAGGGCAATATATTCGGTTTTAAAAACCAAGTCCTTGTTATATGCGTTTTTCTGAATTTTCAAAGGGGAGCGTGCATAGTCGAGTTCCCTTTGCTGAACATAAAATCTTGCATTTTGGAATAGGCCATTATTCCCTGCGTGATCCCAGTGCAGATGTGTCATGATAACTGTCTTAATATTTTCAGGTGCCACGCCATGCACATATAGCTGCTCCTGCAGTGTACAGCCGGGCGCTTGCGTATATGGCATATAATGAATACCATCTGCCGGGGTTCCGCCCGTATCAACTAAGAGATATTCATTCCCATCATAAAGGAGCCATGCAATTAGGGGAATCGTGATTTTTTTCCCCGGATCGACCATGTACATCATATTGGTATTATCCCGCACGATGTCTCCGATATGAAGCGGATAAATCTGATACTCCTTCATTACACGTATTCAACCCTTTCTCTTTGACCGCCCCGGGAGCGCTTGCTCCCGGGGTAATCTGATTGCACTGAGACAATGACAGCCTACTTGCCCATTGTATCAAAAGTCAATACAGCAGGTCAACCAGTTCGTTGAGATTGGGCAGTTCCTCCAAATGAGCGCACAGGTCGATGATCTTCTGGACCTTATAGGTGCCCATCTCGTGGCCAGCCATGAAGCGGAACTTCTCAACAGCCTCGTCCCAGGTCACAGGATTTTCGGGATCGCCCTTGGGATACTCGGTGTGGGAGGTAATGACGCTGCCATCCTTCATGGTGACCTCCACAGTGCAGGGATAATACTTGGGATAAACCTTTTCGATCTCGGGATCAAGGACCCACTTGACCTTCTTCGCCAGATCCAGCACCTCGGGATCACGGATGGCCTCATAGGTATAGTCATCGATATTCTCGTGACCCTTCACCATGCCGCAGGCAATGGCATAGGGCAGAGAGAACTGCGCGTCCACAACGGTCTTGGGATCGGCCTTGGTCTCCTCGGGGATAGTGAGGACCTTGATGGAATATTTATTCACGCGGGCCAGAATGGAATCGACCTGCTTGTAATCCACGCCGCGGTTGAACAGGTCCACGCCGGCATCGGCCAAAGGCGCGGAGAAGCGGCAGCAGGCGTGCACCTTGATAGAGGTATCGGCCATCTCCCAGCGCTTACCGAACTCCTCATAGACCTTGGCCTCGTTCCAGATGTCCTTATAGGAATAGGCACGCAAGAAGCCATCCTGACCGTCCCAAACCGTGGTGGGAGCGGTATAGCCATTCTTAGCCATGATGGCGCTGATAACGCCGCACATGGCGGGATGACCGGCCTGATAGCGCTTGGACCATGTACCCTGTGCTTTCCACTCCAACAGACCGGCGGCCTGACTGCCGGCAAGACCCAGTGCGTAGGTGATTTTCTCGGCGTCCAGCCCCAGCAGCTTGGCAGCACCTCCGGTGGCGCCGAACACGCCGCAGGTGCCAGTGGGATGGAAGCCCTGATAATAGGTCTGACCCTCGAAGGCCTCGCCCAGACGGATGGTGATCTCGGAGCCGTAGGCAAAGGCGGTCAGAACGTCCTTGCCGCTGCAGCCGTACTTCTCGGCCAGAGCCAGAATGGCGGGGAACACCACCACGGAGGAATGCTGGGTGCCGTAACGATGGTCGTCATCCATATCGAAAGCGTGGCCGAAGGTGCCGTTGATCAAAGCGGCCATCTGAGGCGTTGTCTTGTAGTTGCAGCCAATGGCAGTGGAAACAGGATCACCATCCCCCAGCTCACGGACAGCCTTCAGGCAGGTGAGGCTGGAGTCCACATGGCGGGAGGCAATGATATTGCCCAGCAGGTCCATAATGAACATCTTGGAGTTGTTGACAACACGCTCCGGCAGGTCTTCAAACTTCAGGCCGGCACCGATCTCTGCGATTTGCTGAGAAAGGGACAGTTTCTTTTCCATAGCTTTTTTCCTCTCTTGAATCAGATTTGGAAGTGAACTTCCAATGCCCTGATATATAGCAATTAACGTGCCATTTTGCATGAAAGCGATGTAAATTCCTTTTTCTTGTAGGCCTTGTCGAAATAGCCGCTTTCTTCTTGTTGAGCTTTGACAATACTCCATTCGCACATTTTTTACGCAAAACGTTTACGCACAAATGGGACTTTTTCTATCATGTTTCATGAAACGCTTCATTTTGAAACGCGTTCAAAAATATGTTGCATTTTGAAGCGTTTCATGGTACGGTTGACAAAAAACAATTAAAAATGCTTTATATGTATATGCGAGGTGACGAAATGCGCTGTAAAATCGGTATCGTCAGCATCGGTATGCTGAGCCGGGCCTTGGCTCAGGAGGTGGAATATCTGCATCTGGATGCGGATTTTGTTTTTTCCGAAACGCTGATGGATGAACGGATCACCCTTCCCATAGAGTTAGAGGATGCGGATGTACTGGTCTCCAGCGGCTATAATACCAAGCTCCTGCGAAGGGTGACGGACAAGCCCATTATCAATATCGAGCCAAGCCTCTACGATATTCTCTCCGCCTACAGCGAGGCCATCACCTACGAAAATTCTCATCCTGTCATTATTTTCCCTATCAAACAGTACACAAATCTGACCGAGCGCATTAAAAATATTTTAGCCGTTCCCATTACTGTTGATGCCTATGACAACGTCGCCGATCTCCCTCGGCTGATTCAAAAACACTGGAACGAGGGCTGCCGCTGCATTATCGGCAGCGGCCTTGTCTGCGACGAAGCCCGCCTGTTCGGGATGCACACCGTCTTTCTCTATCCCAGCGAGTCCCTGCGGACATATATTCAAATGGCCTATGACAGCGCCGCGGCCCTCCGGGTCAAGACACAGGAAAACAAGCTGATGGATCTTGCCATCAACAACGCCAGAAATGCCATTCTATTCACGGATGAGCGCGGCACCATCCTCATCTGCAACCAGAACGCCCAGCAGCTATTCCTAAATAAAATTCACGACCACCTGACGCAGCACAGCATTTTTGAGATCATGGATGCCCCGGCTGTCCAGCAGCTTTACACTGAGCACATTCCGGCGAGAAATGTGATTTTAGACCTTGTCAGCGGCCAGCACATTCTCTCTGGCTATCCCATCTATCTTCGGAAAAACGTCACGAACGTGATGGTCACGTTGGACAGCATCGAGTGGATTCAAAAGAAGGAGCTGCACATCCGGCAGGCCCTCAGTGAAAAGGGCTTTACCGCAAAGCACCACTTTTCCGATATGGTCTCCCGAAGCGAACGGTTCAACGCGCTGGTCCAGACTGCCAAGCGCTTTGCCCGCCACGAGGACAGCGTTTTGATCTTAGGAAGCACCGGTACTGGCAAGGAGGTGCTGGCACAGTCCATCCACAATCATTCCCTCCGGGCGGAAAATCCCTTTGTGGCGGTGAACTGCTCCTCTATTACGGAGTCCCTGCTGGAAAGTGAGCTGTTCGGCTACGATGAGGGCGCTTTCACGGGGGCCAAAAAGGGCGGGAAGCCGGGCTATTTTGAAATGGCCCACACCGGCACCATTTTCCTGGATGAGATCAGCGAGCTGAGCCTGCCCATGCAGTCCAAGCTGCTGCGAGCCATTCAGGAAAAGCAGATCATCCATGTGGGCGGCAACCGTGTCATCCACTTTGACGCCCGAATCATCGCCGCCGCCAACCGCGATCTCTGGAAAATGGCCTGTGAGCACCAATTCCGGGAGGACCTCTATTACCGTTTAGCCGTGCTGGAGCTGAACATTCCCGCGCTGAAGGACCGGCAGGAGGACATTCTCCCGCTGTTCTTCAAATTCATGTTCCACCTGAACCCAGAGCTCAGCAGCCGCTTCCAAGCCCATGCCGACCAGCTTGAACCGCTGCTATGCAGCTATTCATGGCCGGGAAATATCCGGGAGCTGGAAAATTTCGCTCACATGATCTCCGTCACCGCCGGGGCGGCAGACTCCTCGGAGACGCTGATGGCCGTAATCACAACGGAAATTTACCGCCGAATCGCCCGCACCGAACCAGTATCCGCCGCTGCCGCGCCCCTGCTGTCTGCGGCCTCCCTCCCCATACAGGCAGGGACTCTGCTCTCCGAGCAGGATCGGATTCGCTACGCGCTCGCGCAGGCCAACGGAAACTGCACACAGGCGGCCGGGCTGCTGAATATCAGCCGCACAACCCTCTGGCGCAAAATGAAAGCCATGGGACTTTCCTCCGATAAGGGCACGGACGAAAATGACTGAGGGTATGCGCATGAACGTTTGTGAATAACTATACGTATATTTAAAATTCCATGCATAAATTTTCACATTTTTCCTTGACAAACTGTCGCTGGACAGATTATACTTATTATGCAAAAAATTGAACAGCATTGCTTCCCTTGGCACCGGCTGAGGGGTCAAAGGCATCCATGATGGAACTGCAGGTGTTCCGGCAGCCGCCGGATAAGGTTCCGTCATGGTTGCCTTTTAATTTTTATCAGGAGGAAATCAGCATGAACATCAAACCGTTTGCCGTGGAGGAATGGATGAACGCCTATGAGATGGGCGCACGCTATAATATCGCGGAGACTTGCGTGGACTCCGTATCTCTGAATGAGCTGTTTGCGATCACCGGGGAAAACCGGGAGGAATTTCTCGCCGCCCTCAGCGATCTGCGCTTAACCTATGGAGATATTTACGGCAGTCCCGCTCTGCATGAGGGAATCTGCAAGCTCTACCGCACACTCCGTCCCGATGAGATCGTGCTGACCCACGGCGCCGCCGGTGCCAATCACCACGTTTTCTGCTCCCTGATCTCCGCCGGGGACCGCGTAGTGAGCATCATGCCCACCTACCAGCAGCTTTACTCTATTCCTGCATCCATCGGCGCCGATGTGGCCATCATGAATCTGCGGCAGGAAAACGGCTATCCGCCCGATCTGGACGAGCTTCGTACATTGGTGACGCCGGACACGAAGATGATCTGCATCAACAATCCCAACAATCCCACCGGGGCACTGATGTCCCGGGAGCTGTTGGAGCAAATCATCGAGATTGCCCGCAGCGCGGACGCCTATATCCTCTGCGATGAGGTCTACCGCCATTTGACGCAGACGGATGAATGGTGCGAATCCATTGTGGACCTGTATGAAAAGGGAATTTCCGTCAGCAGTATGTCCAAGGTGTTCTCCCTTGCGGGACTCCGCATGGGCTGGATCGCCACCCATGATCAGGCGGCGCTGAAAGCCTTCCTCTCTCACCGGGATTATAACCTCATTAGCTGCGGTATTTTTGATGACGCCATCGCCGCCGTCGCCCTGCGGCACAGCGATAAAATGCTTGCCCGCAATCGGCAGATCGTGCGCGAAAATCTTGCAACTCTGGATACGTGGATACAGGCGCACCCGCATTTCCACTATACGAAGCCGCAGGCCGGTACAACGGCACTGGTCTACTATGATTTTGATATTCCGTCCTATGAGTTCTGCGAAAAAATGTATCATCAGACCGGAGCCTTTGTCACGCCGGGAGACTGCTTTGAGCAGCCCCACAGTATGCGAATCGGTTATGCCTGCGCCGCCCAGACTCTGCGGGACGGTCTTGCGGCCATGGCAGAATTTGCTGCAGCGCTGGCCTGACGCCGCAGCGCCGTGTTCATTGAAAATCAAAAAGGGACTGTCCATCTGATTGCAGATGGACAGTCCCTTTTTTCGTTTTTATCAGGCGGCTCAGACGTTGAAGCGGAAGTAAATCATATCTCCGTCCTGCACCACGTACTCCTTGCCCTCGCTGCGGAGCTGGCCCTTCTCCTTAGCGGCGCTGACGCTGCCGTACTTCATCATATCGTCAAAGGCGATGACCTCCGCCCGGATGAAGCCCCGCTCAATATCGGAATGAATTTTTCCGGCGGCCTGAGGGGCCTTCGTTCCCTTTTTAATGGTCCACGCCCGGCACTCGTCCTTTCCGTAGGTCAGGAAGGAGATGAGGCCCAGCAGAGAATAGCTGCACTTGATGAGCCGGTCGAGGCCGGACTCGGCGATTCCCAGCTCGTCAAGGAACATTTGCTTTTCCTCGCCCTCCAGCTCGGCGATGTCCTGCTCCAGCTTGGCGCAGATGGGCAGCACCTCACTGCCCTCGGCCTTTGCCAGCTCCGTGACCTTCTTGAGATACGCGTTGTTCGCCTGATTGGCAAACCCGTCCTCATCCATGTTGGCGGCATAGATAATAGGCTTCAGTGTCAAAAGATCAGAGGTTGCGATGAGGGCCTTATCCTCATCGGAGCACTCGAATGTCCGGGCGGACTTACCGCTGTCCAGATGAGCAGCAAGCGCCTTGAATACGTCCACCTCATGCAAAAACTTCTTATCGCCCTTGGCGGCCTTGGCAGCCTTGTCCACACGGCGCTGCACCATGTCCAGATCGGCCATGATAAGTTCCATGTCAATCGCCTCAATATCCCCTACGGGGTCAACGGGGACGTTTGTTCCGGCATCGGCTACCACGTGCATGATGTTTTCATCATCAAAGCAGCGGACCACATGGACAATGGCATCCGTCTCCCGGATATTGGCCAGGAACTTGTTGCCAAGACCGGCGCCCTGACTGGCGCCCTTCACCAGACCCGCGATGTCCACGAACTCAATGACCGCCGGGGTCTTCTTATCCGGCTCGTAGATCTCCGCCAGCTTGTCCAGCCGCGCATCCGGCACAGCTACCATGCCCACATTGGGGTCAATGGTGCAGAACGGGTAATTGGCGCTCTCCGCACCGGCGTTGGTAATGGCGTTGAACAGGGTCGATTTGCCCACATTGGGCAGTCCCACGATACCTAATTTCATATATCTCTACATCTCCTTATTTTAAAGGCCGCAATCGGGATAGGCTCCTTACATCTGATAATAGGCTGCCAGCAGCGGAATTGTGACAATACACAGCAGCATGGTGACAATGTTGATAAGGCCGGAATACCGGGCGTCCCGCCCGAAAATCTGGCTGAACTGCGTCACCGCGTTGGCCGATGGTGCAATGGCGGAAAGCAGACTGATAAGAATCAGCGTCTCGCCATGAGGCGCCAATGCCGCAAGGCCGCTGTACTTCATGATAGTGACCAAAATCACCGGCAGCACCACCAGCCGCAGCAGCACTGGCTTCCAGATCTGCCGGTAGCCCCGCAGGACCTCCGGCGTGATGTCCGCCAGCAGCATTCCCACAATGAGCATGGCCACCGGCCCCACGGTATTGCCCGCTTGGGCGAACGCGCCCTTGACGATTCCCGGCAGCCGTATCTGGAAAGCAAACAGCAGCATTCCCGCCAAAATCGCCAGAATGTTCACGTTGCAAAGCAAATTCCGCACCGACAGCTCATGCCTGCCACTGATAAAAATGCGGGCGTGAGTCCAGATCAAAACCGTCTGCACGATGGAGTAGCACGTAACGTACATGACCCAGTCCTCGCCAAAGGTGCCGATAACGATGGGCAGCACCATATTTGTGCAGTTTGGATACATAACGGAGGCCGCTTCCACCACATCGAGGTGAAATGGTTTTGAAATCAGCCCGCCCAGTATTACACACAATCCGCTGAGAATCACAGCGGAGAGCAGCGACAGCTCCATCATTCGCACAGTGTCCGCTGTTCGCTCTAATTGAAAGGCGTTCAGGGCCACACAGGGCGTGATGATATACAGAAGGATCATGGACAGCGTTCGGCTGTCCTCCGATTTCAAGATACCTGCTTTGACAATGGCCCAGCCCAAGAATACAAGGATAAAGAGCTGGGCGATCTGCCGCAGCAGAATCAGGCTCAGCATTTTTCTTCGACTTCTTTCAGCCGGTCCAGATACGGGCTCTCCGTGGTGCTGAAGGCGGCGGCGTCATTTTTAAACCGCTCCACATTCATCATGGAGTCCTTGACCTGACTGATGGTACCTGCACCGGCTACGCAACCGCCGGGGCAGCCCATACCCTCCAGCAGATAGCCGTTGCGCTTACCGGCCTTTGCCATGGCCAGCATTTTGCGGCACTCTTTCAAACCGTCGCCGTACTCGATAAGCACCTCCCGGTCGGGATCAATGTGCCGAATGGCCTCCACCACGGCGGCGGCCACACCGCCGCCAACGGCAAAGCCGCGGCCCATGCCGGAGCCCTCGTTCATACCATCGGCAGGATCGGCCTCAATCGTGGCAAAGTCGATCTCCTTGGCATCGAACATACCCAGAAGCTCCTCAAACGTCAGCACAAAGTCCACATCGGAGCGGACGGAGCGCCGGTTGGCCTCCAGCTTTTTCGCGGAGCACGGTCCCACGAACACGATGCGGGCGTTGGGATGATCCTTTTTCACCATGCGGGCCGTAATGACCATGGGGGTCAGGGCCATGGAAATATTGTCTTTGAATTGGGGGAACAGCTTCTTGGCCATCATGGACCATGCGGGACAGCAGCTTGTGCCCATCCAGTCCAGCTTCTCCGGGACCTCCTCCACGAAGTCATGGGCCTCTTCCACGGTGCACAGGTCCGCGCCGATGGCGACCTCCACCACATCCGCGAAGCCCAGCGTCCGCATAGCAGCCTTCAGCTTAGCGGGCGTTGCCGCCTTGCCGTACTGGCCCACAAAGGCGGGGGCCACACAGGCGATGACTTCCTCACCGCGCTTCACAGCCTGAATGACCTGGAAAATCTGGCTCTTGTCGGCAATGGCGGCAAAGGGGCAGTTGACAAGGCACATACCGCAGGATACACACTTATCATAGTTGATCTTCGCCCGGCCCAGCTCATCAGACTCAATGGCGTCCATACCGCAGGCGGCGGCGCAGGGGCGCTCGATCTTGCTGATGGCCCGGTAGGGGCACTGGTTGAAGCACTTGCCGCACTTGATGCACTTGCTCTGGTCAATGTGGCAGTGCTTGTTCTCGTCCAGATAAATGGCGTTCTTGGGGCAGACCGCCATGCAGGGGTGGGAAATGCAGCCCTGGCAGCTGTCGGTAATGCGAATCTGCTTGGGGGGGCAGGCATTACAGGCAAAGGGGATAATATTGACCAGAGGCTCCCGGAAATACTTTTGATCCGTAGCCGCCTCCCGGATGCTGGCGCTGAGGGGCTCAGACGGACCGCCCGGATTCAAATCCATGCCCAGAGCCAGCCGGACTCTGGAGGACACCACCGCCCGCTCCAGAAATACGTCATGCCGGTGGTGAGCCACCTCTCCGGGAACGATCTTATAGGGAATCATATCCACACCGGTATAATCATCCCCGCTGTAGGCCAGCCGGGCCACCTCTGTAAATACGCTGCGGCGAATATCGTCTACCGCGCTGTGTACACCTCTCATAGTCTCCTCCTGTGTCCGGCCAACGGTCGCATTCCGTCCCGGAGCATATTTTGCATCCGCCGTCAGGGCAGATTCAATCGCATATATTATATGTAAAAAGTCTTCAGCTTTCAAGCCTTATTTTGCTGTTTTCGCTGCTTTTTCCAGCTTTTTCCATTCAATCGATTACTTTTTGGCATTTTACAAAAATTTTCCGCGGTATTTGTGGAAATCTTACCCTTGGGAGGTTGCCATTTCCGCCAAAAAGCTGGTATAATTATTTTAATTTGCCGAAGGGAGGGTAATGGAATGCTGCGAATCGGCTTTTGCGACGATGATCTGTCCGTACTCAACACGCTTCAGGTCCTTCTGGACCGCTACCGTGTGGACCGGAATGCGGACCTTTCCTCCGCGGCCTTCCAAAGTCCTTTAGAGCTGATCGCGGAGATTGAAAAAGGTCTGCGCTTCGACATTCTGCTTCTGGATGTGCTGATGCCCGGAGAAAACGGTATGGAGGCCGCCCGGGAGATTCGCCGGTTTGACAGCAGTGTTAAAATCATTTTTCTCACCTCCTCCACGGAATTTGCCGTGGAATCCTACTCCGTAGGCGCCTATTTCTACCAGCTTAAGCCTATTTGGGCGGAGAGTTTCTACTGCTTGATGGACTCCGTTATTGCCGAATGTGACAAAAGCAGCAGCTCCAGTCTGATTCTCCGCTGCAAGAGCGGCATCACCCGGGTGGAGCTGGAAAAGCTGAGCTATTGCGAGGTTCAGGGCCGCTCCCTCTGGCTCCATCTGGAGGATGGCACCGTGTTGGAGAGCACCGGCAGCATGGACCATCTTTGCGAGCAGTTGACCGGCTATGAGCAGTTCTTTCGGCTGCACCGCAGCTTCCTTGTCAATTTAGAGCACATCAAGCGCATCGCGCCCAAGGCCATCACCATGACCGATGACACGGAGCTGCCCCTCCCCCGGGGAAAATACACAGAGGTAAAGGACCTCTATCTGGAATACGCCTTCCGCAGAAAGCAGGTGTTTTTAACGTGACGCCCCTCTATATCTGCAACACCGTGGCGGTGGGCCTGTTCGGCATTGTGCTCTCCGCCGCTTTCTGCAATATTACATGGTCCCGGCGCAAAGTACTGGAAATGGCTTTGTTCACGCTGGGTATTTTTCTGTTGCAGGCCGTTGTTTATTTTGGAATCACGCCGGAGCTGGGACAGTATCTTTATCCCCTGCACACCCACCTTCCCCTGATTCTCATTTTGTGCCTGTTGAGCCGGCAGCGGCTCTGGCCCGTTATCTCCGTGCTGACCGCGTATCTCTGCTGTCAGCTCCGCCGCTGGCTGGCGCTGCTCATCGTGGAGCTCTGCGCCGGCGGAGACGCCATGCAGCAGGCCGTGGAGCTGGCGCTGACCGTGCCGCTGCTTCTGCTTTTGCTGCGGGCCGCGCCCGCCGTGCGCTCCGTCTCCCAATATCCTGCACCGATTCAATGCCAGTTCGGCATCATCCCGGCTGTGTACTATGCCTTCGACTATCTGACGCGGGTCTATACAAATCTTCTCTCCAGCGGTTCCCCGACGGTGGTGGAGTTCATGCCCTTTGTATGCAGCGTTGCGTATCTGATTTTCGTCTTCCGGCTTTCCGAGGAGCAGCGGGCCAGAACCTACCTTGAGCAGATGCAAAACAGCCTGAATTTACAGGTCCACCAAGCGGTGCGGGAAATTGAGGCCATGCGGGAATCCCAGAATAAGACCCGGGCCTACCGCCACGATCTGCGCCATCATCTGCAATATCTCTCCGCGTGTCTTGGAAACGGTCAGTACACACAGGCGCAGTCCTATATCCGCTCTATCAGCGATGAGATTGAAGCCAGCCGCGTTACGGTCTACTGCGAAAACGAGGCCGCCAATCTGATTTTTTCCTCCTTTGCGGGGCGGGCCGCCGCAAAGGGGATTCCCCTGTCCATCCACGCGGAGCTGCCCCATGCTCTGCCGTTGACCGAAAGCGACCTTTGCGTGCTGCTGTCCAACGCTCTTGAAAACGCGCTGAACGCCTGTCGGCGGCGGGCGGAGCAGATAGGCGAGAGCGGCAGCATTGAGGTGCAGACCTACGAAAAGAGCGGCAAGCTCTTTCTTCAGGTGGTCAATGACTGCGTGGATACTGTCCGCTTTGAGCACGGGATTCCCGTCTCGAACCAGCCGGGGCATGGAATCGGCGTGCGGAGCATCTGTGCCATTGCGGAGCGGTACGGCGGTATCTACAGCTTCGCCGTTCAGAATGGGCGCTTCCTTCTGCGGGTCTCTCTGTAGTCCCCCATACATTTCATGACAGTTTCAGGGCGTTTCATGCAGAAACGCCCTTTTTTCGTACCCGGTGCTATATACTGGGTACAACAGCAACGCGGTTCGCCGCAAACCCCAAAATACATACAAGGAGAATTACGATGAAAAAGTTTCTTGCACTCTTGCTGAGCCTGATGATGGTCCTGTCTCTGGCCGCCTGCGGCGGCTCCGACGATACGAGCGATGATACCGCAGACCCCGCTCCCACCGAGGACACCACCCCGGATGACACTGCGGACACCGAGACCCCGGAAGATACCGGCGAAAAGTTCAACCTCATGACGGATATCACCCGCATCGATCCTCCCGAGCTGGAGGGAACCACTTGGAACTTCGCCGGCGGCTATCTGGACGGTGAGGAAATGGATGACGATGACGCTACACAGACTCTGAGCCTTTATGGCGGTACGCTCCAATTCGTCTTCGGCGAGGATGGCGCAATGCAGATCGTGCAGGGCGGCGGCAGCCTTGACGGTGTTTACGAGCTGCTGCAGGACGATGATGGTTCTCTCTGCGTCGGCGTCACCGTGGACAACGACGGCCAGAGCATTCCTTATTTCTGCGTCTTCAGCGATCTGGGCCAGACCGTGATGATCGCCCTGTCCGATGACAGCGGCCTCAACGGCCTTTACTTCGTTCAGGAATAATCCAAGCTCTCCGGCAGCGGATGCGGCACGATCCGCATCCGCTGCTTTGTTGACAGCAACCCCCGACGCACATTTTAAAAACGGCAGAAATGGAGGTGGACGCTATGTATCCGCTCATCATTGCAGCGCTGCTGCTGATATTGCTGGGGAGCTGGCTGCTGTCCGTGCGGCACAAACTGTCTGTATTGGATGAAAACGCTGGCAGCGCCATGAGCCAGATCGGCGTGCAGCTCGCCTCCCGCTTTGATGCGCTCAATATGCTGCTGCGTCTGCCGGAGCTCTACGCGCTGCCCGTCGTCCCCGCCATTTTGGAGGAGATTCAAGCCAAGCAGGCACCCATTACAGCCGAATCGACCTCCGCCGCCGCGGAGGCACAGGCCGCTGTCATCGCCCACGCGCTGTCCCGCCTCTCCGCTGTGGACGGATACCACACCGCCCTTGCCTCCACTCCGGACGGTCTGCGGTGTCTGAACGCCATGAACGGCTATGAAAAAATGCTGCGTACCAGCTACCTTATTTATAATGACTCCGCCGCCGGACTGAACCGTGTACTGGACCGGTTCCCGGTCTCTCTTGCGGCAAGGCTCCTTGGCTTTCACCCCCGCGGCTGCCTGCCCACGCCGGACACACCGCTGACGGGCCACACGATATAAACAGGCTATCTTATCACATTTTGGGAGGAACGAAATCATGGGATTATTCAGCAACAACAAGAAGCTCTGCCCCATCTGCGGCAGTCCTACTCCCCGCTTTCTGGCAACGAAATTTGAAAATGAAGCCATCTGCAAGGACTGCGATAATAAAATTGACCTGCCGGATGGCGTTCAGGGCAAGATGACGCTGGCAGATTTCCGGCAGTACATTGCCCGTTATGATGAAAATGCCGCTCTGCGGAGCAGCTTTTCAAAGACATTCCAAATCAGCTACGGTTTTCTCAGCGGATATCTTCAGGTGGACGAGGCCCACGGCCTGTTCCGCCTGAAGGACAACGATCGGGCATGGGTCTTCCCCGCTGCCACCCTGAAGGGCTTCCGCATTTTAGAGGATACCTCCCCCATCTATGAGAGCGGAGCCGGCGTTCTGCGCTGCCATGAAAGCATTGTCCCCGCCCGGATGAATGAGATTGCGCCGCTCATCGCCCAGTTCCAGCTTCAGCGGCAGGAATATGAGCACATTCAAACGCTGGAGCGGATGCGTCACCTCAACGATGACGAGGACGCCCGCCGGGAATGGGAGCGGGAAAGCGAACGCAACCGCCCGGAATTTGAGATGGACCCGCCCATCAAGAATTTCCATGTGGAGCTGACGCTGGAGCATCCCTATTGGCACAGCTTCCACGAAAAGCTGGACGCTCCCGAGTTTGACCGGGAGAATCCCAGCGCCGAGCGCTACATGAAGGACTATCAGGAAAAGGCCGAGCAGCTCCACGCCCTTGCGCTGAAGCTGATGCGCTTCATTGATCCGGCGGCCCGGGAGGAATATCCCGGCGCCAAGGCGGCTCCCGCGCAGCAGGTAGCGCAGCCCGCCACCCCGGCAAACGCCATTGAGGAAATTCAAAAGTACAAGGCCCTGATGGACGCCGGTATCCTCACCGAAGAGGAATTTACGGCGAAAAAGCGGCAGCTTCTTGGAATTTAAGGAGGAATAGTATGCGTAAAAATGTGATTTCCCTGCTGCTGGCGCTGGTCATGCTCGTTTCCCTGACCGCCTGCGGCGGCGACACTCCCGCCTCTGACGAAACGGACGCGGCAGACGGAACATGGGCCGTTTACTGGTATCTCTGCGGCAGCGATCTGGAATCCGGCGGCGGCTTTGCCACCTCCGACCTCTCGGAGCTGATGGAGGTGGAACTGCCCGAAGAAGTAAACGTGGTCATTCAGACCGGCGGCTCCTCCGTCTGGCAGAACGATCTTGTGGACGCCGAAAAGCTCCAGCGCTGGGTATACAGCAGCGAGGGGCTTTCACTGGTGGACGAGCAGCCCTCCGCCAGCATGGGCGCAGAGGACACGCTGGAGGACTTCCTGCGCTTTGCCAAGGAAAACTATCCCGCCCAGCGCACGGCTGTTGTATTCTGGAACCATGGCGGCGGCAGCGTGTCCGGCGCGTCCTTCGACGAGCTGTATGACTATGACTCCCTGACGCTGGACGAGATGTACGAGGCGTTCACGAATGTATGGACGCCCTCTGCGGACCGTCAGCCCTTGGAACTGGTGGGCTTTGACACCTGCCTGATGGCTACGGTAGACGTGGCAAATACATTTTCCAATATCGCGCACTATCTGGTGGCCTCCGAGGAAACGGAGCCTGCCAACGGCTGGTACTATTCCCAGTGGGTAGGCGCACTGGCGCAGAAGCCCACCATGGACGGTGCGGCGCTTGGCAAAATCATCTGCGACGCCTACTATAGCGGCTGTGAGGCTGTGGGTACGCAGGATAACACCACCCTGTCCCTCACCGATCTATCCAAGGTTGGTCCGCTGCTGGACGCCTATGAGGTCTTCGGCGCAGAGGCGCTGTCTCTGGCGTGCGACGATCCCGCCTTCTTCTCCCAGTTTGCCAGAACGGCGGCCCAAAGCGAAAACTACGGTGGCAATACCCGGGAGCAGGGCTACACCAACATGGTGGACCTCGGCCATCTGGCCCGCTTGAGCTCTGGCACGCTGCGTTCCGCGCAGGAGGTGCTGGACGCGCTGGATGACTGTGTGCTCTATCAGGTTGGCGGTCCATATCGTGCCGATGCTACCGGCCTGAGCTGCTATTATTCCTATAACGGTGATTTGGATGACTTCACCGGCTACGCGGCGCTGGGTGCCGGAACTGCCTTCAAGTATTTCTACGCCTATGAGCTCACCGGCGAGCTGGATGAGGACGGAATGGACTATATCTCCGATATGGACCTCGATTCGCTGCCGGAAATTCAAAATCTCTATACCATGAACTGGGACGGAATGCCGCTGGATTTGGATGAGAACGGAAACTCCGTTCTGACGCTGGGGCCGGAGGCCAATGACATTCTGGCCGGCATCAGCTTCTCCCTCTACTATACGGACGAAGAAAATGACATGATGCTGAAACTGGGCACAGACAATGACATGGAGGGTGACTGGGAAAACGGTGTGTTCTCCGATAACTTCCGGGGCGTCTGGGGCAGCATTGACGGTTATCTTGCCTATATGGAGCTGAGCTTTGACAGCGCGGACTACAACCTCTACGCTGTGCCTGTGCTGCTCAACGGCGAGCCCTATAACCTGCAGGTCGCCTATGACTTCACCACGCAGGAGTGGAGCATTCTGGGTGCACGGCAGGGCATTGACGATCACGGCATGTCCGATAAGGAGCTGCGCCTGCTCCAGCCCGGCGACGAGCTTACAACCATCTGGTACATGGCCTCCTTCGAGGGTGAGGACGATTTTGAGCCCTACACGGCGGACACCTTCACCGTGACGGAGGACACCACTTTCGGAGAGATGGCCCTGCCTGACGGTACTTATGCCATGATTTACGAAATGCGGGACGCCATGAACAATTACGCCTATTCCGAGGCCGCCGCCTTTGTATGCAAAAACGGCGAAATCTGGACCTCCGTTTAAAAACACTATCTATTTTAACTGCGCGTGTGTGGGAAAGCGTGAAATACGTTGCCTGAAGCCGTTTGTGGGGAACGGTATATAGGGAAAAGGAACCCGGTCTCAATTTAGAGACCGGGCTCCTTTTATTGCTTTTTCTCTTAGTGTTCCGAGGTTTCTGTTTCCGCCGGCAGGCCCTCATAGAAGCTGCATCCGCATTTTCCGTGGTTCTTCTGTTCGTACAGCGCCTTATCCGCATCCTCAAAAATCGTTCTGCTGGGGTTCTTCCTGTCAGAGAACGCAACGCCGACGCTCAGGGATACCTTGGGGCCATCGCCCTCCTGCTTTGTCAGTGTCTCATTCACCGCGTCAATTTTCTCCTGAATGGTGTATGCCAGATTGCTGGTCATCTCCACCATGATGATCGCAAACTCGTCGCCGCCGATACGGCACACATAGTCGATGCTGCGGAACGCCGTGAGCAGCAGTTCCGCCACCTTCTTCAGCGTTTTATCGCCCGCGGCGTGGCCGCAGGTATCGTTGACGGATTTGAAGCAGTCCACATCCACAATGATAAGCGCAAACGGCGCTTCGCCCTCCTCGTGGAGCTTCAGCAGCTTTTCAAAGGAGCCGCGGTTCAGCAGGTCCGTCAGCGGATCATGCTCCGCCTTGTGCCGGATGAGCACCTGCGCCTCCTGATTTTCCAGATAGACCTTATTATAGGTCTCCGCCATGGTCTGCAGCTCCGCTGCGCCCTCCACCGGAAAGCGCTCACCCTGCCGGATGCTTTGGTTGCACTTCATCAGCGGCAGACCCACCAGCCTCCGCACCATCACGCACATGGTCAGCATCATAACCACCAGAACAGCAACGCCGATCTCCATTTTCCGATACATATCTTCAAAAATCGTCGTGGCCCTCCCCTGTTCATCCCGGGTCTGCTGAATAAGGCTGTCCATGCATTCTGTTATCTGCCCCATGATCTCACTGCGAACAGTTTGGTACGCATTGTCGCAAACGATACGCTGCGCCTGACGGAGCTTGTTCTCCGCCGTGAGCTGCGTATCGGCAGCGGAAAGCTCCACTGTCCGCACGGCAGCGGGCCATGTGTCCTCCGGCACCTCCTTGGCTTCCAGCACCAGCCGCATGGAATAATATTCGGTATCCATCAGGTCCTCGGAATAATTCAGCGCCGTTTGCAGCGCGTCAAAGGTGTGCGTCCCCTCAAAATAGGGGCGCAGCTCCTCCAGCGCTTTCTCCCTGCGGCCATCGGCGGCCTCGGCAAAATAATTGTCCATATAGACCTGCTGGCCGGTGATAGCAAATAATCGCACCTGCTCCGTCAGATAATTGGAGCCATCCTGCAAATTTTTAGCCGCACGCTCGCAGAGGATATACCGCTCTGTCGCATCCTGCAGCACATGGAACTCCCGATTGCCCCAGAACGAGATCACAAAGAACATCAATCCCACGACCACCGTTGCGCCGATATTCCATGCAGTGACCCTGCGAATCCGCAATCTCACCATTATCTTTCTCCTACTATGCTCAGCCTTCCCGCGCCGTTTTTTAATCGTCACACATTATAATCCAACCGTTTACGCCTGTCCAGATTATTATGGCGCTTTTCCTTTATACGCGTACAATTGTTCTCTCATTGTAGAGTGTTCCGCATCAGAGAGACTTTTTCTTTGTTGAATGCCCGCTCATGCGGAATGCATGAACTCATCCACCACATCGTCCCGGATGCCGATACGGAGGTAAAAACGGTGCATAAAGCCAAAGGTAAAGCCCCCCGGCAGCATCCCGTTGACAAACATCGCCGCCAAAACGCCGATGCCGGTATCAAAAATACGGTCCAGCGCGTAGGTGATGTAGGTATCTATAGGGGTATTGAACAGCAGAATGCACAGCACCACGCCGCCGGGCTGAACACCGCCCACCCACACGTGCTGGCACAGCAGAATCAGCAAAATTACACCGATAAACGTCAGCGGAATCAAAAACCAGCGGTTGCTGCCATCAGGAAACAGCTCCATGTAGATCGCGAACAGACCCATACCCAGCAGGCCCCCCACCATCGTGCCGAAAAAGCGATTGCCGCCGAACTGACGGCTCTCGTCATAGCTGCCGCCCATGCCGAAAATAGCGCCGATGCAGGCAAACGCCGGTCCCCGATCCAGAAAATAGTAGACCAGCGCGCACAGCGCGGCGGCCAAAGCGGTCTTGACATTCCGCATACCGATTTTGGGGAACAGGGTACGGGCCGAATGTTCTTGCGTATTCATGGTACTCTCTCCATCTATCCTAAATTTGCACACAAAAAGCAGCGAATCTGCTAAAATTCTATTAAATTATAACATGAAAGTGGGATTCTGTGAAGTGCTTTTGCGAAAAAGCCGGAAATTTACAAAATCGCGGAGCAGTCCCTGCAATGCGCACTAAAACCGCTTTCCCCAATCTCCTTGCAGACTCCCCGCTGCCGTAAAAAGGCCGCCTGCCGCCGCTGTCCGCAAAAATGGCATGACCCGCCCAAGAAGCTCCGCATTGTCCACCTGATTTAAAAATACCGTATCGCAGAGGCCCTCCGTCAAAATGGCCTGGGCCGCCAACAGAGGCGCAACAGTGTCCGTCTCCGCCGCGCCGGTCAGGGCGCAGAAGCGCTCCGGCCGGTGGACGCACGCCCGAATCGGTCGGTCGAACCCGGAGGCCCCTGCCACGCAGATAACCCGCTCCGCACACGCGGGTATCACCGGTTCATGGGCTGCGTGGGCCTTCAGAGGCATCTGCCGGGAGCCATCGGCCTCCACCAGCATATAGTCTGCCAGCGCGGCCAGCGTTTCCATCGGCAGACGCGGCGCGGTCAGCTTACCGTTTTCGCAGGGCGTCCCCACGCAGAGGACCCGCTCTGAAGTCAAGGCTTGCAGGACGGTCTCCGCCGCCGCGTCCGTCAGCAGCGGGTATTCCGCAAATGGGCGGATATGGGTGGTGGTACAGAGGAGCACCGTTCCCGGCGCCTCCGCCGCCAGACGCCGCAGAAGGCTCGTCTTACCGCCGCTGCCGATCACGGCAGTGACGCCGGGGCTGATATTCAGCAACTCAAAAAAATTCATACGCCATTCTCCCGCACTTTACTATATTCAGTATAGAGTACCCTGCCCTATTTGTCCAGCGGCCTGCCGTTGCAAAGCACACTGCCGCCTGCTATAATAGTGCCGCAAAGCAAAAATCACGGAGGGTACGTTTATGAGCATCGCGCAGCTTTTGGAGAAAATGATCGACTACTCGGCGGGCAATATTCACGATATTGACCACCTGATTCGCGTCTGGACATACGCAAAAACCATCGGTGAGCTGGAGGGACTGGATGCCAACGCGCAATTCATTTTAGAGACCGCCGCCATCACCCATGACATCGCCTGCCCTCTGTGCCGGGAAAAGTACGGCAATACCAACGGAAAATATCAGGAGCATGAGGGCATTCCGCTGGTCCGGGCATTTTTGTCCGACACCGGCCTGTCGCCGGAGCAGATTGAGCGGGTCGCCTATCTGGTGGGGCATCACCACACCTATATCAACGTAGACGGTGCGGACTACCAGATTCTTTTAGAGGCGGACTACATCGCCAACGCATCGGAAAACAGCTTTAGTCGGCAAAGCATCGAGACCTTTCTCCGGCGCGTCACGAAAACGGAAAGCGGTATCCGACTGGCCCGCTCCGTTCTTCTCAGCTGAACACCTTCCTTGTAATACCAAATCATAAAATAAAGCCTCCGGGCCAACCCGAAAACAGGCTGGCCCGGAGGCTTTTCTGTAAATCACATCAGATTGTAGAGGATTTTTGCCATCTGTCCGCGGGTAATATTATTGTTGGGCTTGAAGCTGCCATCGCTGTAGCCGCTGATGACGCCCTGCGCTGTCATGGTGCGGATATACGGTGCTGCGTAGGCGGGAATTTTACCGTTGTCGGTAAAGGTCAGTTCCGCCTCCGCATAGCCCTTGGCCTGCGTGCGGCCGATCATGGCGGCGGCCTGTGCCCGTGTCAGAGAGCTGTCGGGGTTAAAGTACAGCTTCCCGTTCTTTTCCGAGCCGGTGATGATGCCCTCGCTGTACAGCGCCTTGGCGGCGGGGAGGGCATAGGCCGGAATCTGCCCCAGATCCGCAAAGGGCAGAGAAACGGACTCATACTTATTTGCGTCCAGCTTCAGATAACGGTAGAGCATGACCGCGAACTGTGCGCGGCTGATGTTCTGGTTGGGGCGGAACGTACCGTCGCTGTAGCCGGTGGTAATATCGGCATTATACAGGAAGTCCACATAGTCCGCCGCCCAGTAATCATCAATGTCTGTAAACTTATGACTCACGCCATAGGGAGGAATATCCACGCTGGCCCGGCCGATATTGCCGGAAGCATCCGCAGCGGTAACGGTCACACGGGTGGCCTCATTCGCCTCACCGGGGCCGGGAAGATAATACTTCATCGTACCTGTCGCAGTGTCATAGCCCTCCAACACCTGCCCCGTGTCGCCGTTCCGTGCCACCGTAATAGAGGACAGTGGCAAAATCCCGTCCACACCGTCGGAAACCTTGATGTCCACCGCCCAATTCTGCTGATCCAACGTAGCCGTTACCACCGGCGGAGCATTGTCCACCGTGCCGGGGAAGGCGGCGGTGATCTGGTCGATGTAGACCGTGCCGGTGCGGGGGGTGTCGGCCGTAATGGGATTTCCATCGCTGTCAACAGCGGGCGGCGCATTCACAACCAAGCCGCTGAGCGTAAATGCCTGCGGCAGCGTAACGCTGACCTGCTTCCAGCCTGTGAAGTCCAGCAGTGTCACCGGCAGTCTCAGTCCGTTCATCGTACCGTCCGTATACAACAGAGAGAGCTGGTTGCCCGAGGCATCGCCATAGACCCACAGGTTCAGCGCGGTATAGGGCTTTTCAAGATTGGAAAATCCGCTACCGGAAGCCGTTGCAAACCAGCCGGTATCTTCGGTGAGCGTATAATCCAGCTTTCCTGCGTAGTGCCCCCGCTGCACATATTGACCGGCATTGGTACGGAATACATTCAGATACGTGCCGCTGGAAAATGCAATTTGTTCGTTTTCAAAATCCTCCACCGTCAGCAGAGGGAGTTGCGTCACGGAAATAGGGAGCGTCACACTTTTTCCTCCAGCGGACACGGTCAAACTGCCGCTGCCAGGGGTGGTGGCAGTAAACACAGCATTTCCGTCCACCGGACCGATGTCATCTATCGTTCCGACGTTGCCGCTGACGGACCATGTAAACGCCTTGGCATCCGCCCCCAGCGTCAGGTGGTTCCAGATTGCTCCGGCGGTCAGGGTTGTTTTGCTTCCGGGCGTCACCGTCAGCGTTGTCAGGTTAGAGGTGCCGTTTTTCAGGGTAATGGAGTCCGGGGTAGAGATGGCGTGGACCACTGTGCTGCCGCTGGCGCCACGTCCGCTGGCCGTGACCGTAATGTCACCGCCGCCGGCGGGCGTGGTCAAAACACCGTTTTCCAGCGTTCCCGCGCTGGCGGTCAGCGTATGATTCGGGACAGGCATAGGAATAAAGCTGCTGTCTACGCCGGTGGCCGTGACATAGACGCTGCTGCCGGCCAGCACGTAATCGCTGGCGGCGTGGACATAGAAGTGGTCAAGATCGCCGCTGGCGCGGTCGGAGGCCACTAAAAACACCTGATTTGTGACCTTGCGCCCGGTCTCGGAGGGACGGTTAATGATGGTTGCCGTTGTGGAATCCGGCGTCGTCACCGCCAGATTGGTGGACCCGCCGCCATCCAGACACAGCACCGTCTGGCAGCCCAGTTCCAGAAGCCGCTCGCCCACCTGCGCCATGGACGCGCCGATGGAATGGCCGCTGCGGCGTCCGTCAACGGTATAGAATACCAGCGTACCGTCCGCCTTCTGCCCCACGGCGGTGCGGGGATTTGTGCCCGCCGCAAGGCCGGAGGCCACGACGCCGTTTTCAGCAAGGCAGTACAGCGCGCCCACGGCGTACTTCACATCGTTCCAGCCCTCGTCCGCAGCCGTAACGCTCAGGGTCACGGTGCTTCCCGGCTGCATACTTTGCAGCGCGCCGCTGTAGTATGTATCCGCCTGAGAATTGGCGGACAGCACGATCTCTCCCGGCTGAAGCGCCGTGACCGTGCTCTCCTCCACGCGCTCCACCCGGGCCGTTACGGTCCCGCCGATAGTGAGGCTGCCCTCCTCAATGGCACAGACCACGTTCACACCGGCCTCCGTTGTGCCGGTGGTATGCTTAGCGTTAAAATCGTAGGTATAGAGGAAAATGCCGCTGTTGGTCCGGGCCTTGTTCACCGCCGCCACCGGGCGGACAACCTCGGTGGACGTCCCAAATCCGTCATCCACCGTATAGCCGAGATCAGCGGAAACACGGATAGAGGGCTTTCCCAAAATCGCGGTGCCATCGGCGCGGAAGCCGATAGCATAGTACCCGGCGTCGCTGCTGCGGAGCACCCCGTCCGTCACCACAAGGCCGATGGGAAGTCCCGTATTCACATTGTAGAAATCGCCGTTGATGCCCGCCACAACGCGGTAGCCCTCCGCCTCCAGAGCCGCGGCCATATCCGCCACGCTGGAACGGTCCGTCAGCACATCGCCATAGGTGACAATGGGCGTCACCGCCTGATTGGGCGTGTAGGTAATGAGATTTTCCGTCCGCAGATCGGAATACGCCTCACTCCAGAACACATTGGTGGAAAGCTGCGTTTCCCGGTGAATCAGGGTGTCCTTTGCGGTCAGGTCCTCCCCCATTGCCGCCGAAGCGGCAGCGGGCAGTGTCAGTGCGCTGAGCAGGCTCAGCGACAGCAGCAGCGATGTGAGCTTCCGAATGCGTATCCTCATAAATACCTCCTATGTTCCCCGGCTCTCTGCCGGTCAGTTCGGTCTACATAACGTCTCAAGCATAGCACAAACCCCATGGCAAGTAAATGAATAAAGTGTTACAAATTCGGTAAGACTTACCGGCGTATTTCCGCCGGGCAGCGCAGAAAGCAGTTGCAAAGCCGCCGTATTTTGCTATAATATAGACATTCTGTCGAATGGGGGTGCCTCCATGACCTTGACCGTTGATTCCACCCGCTGCATCGGCTGCGGAATGTGTGCCGCCGCCGTGCCGGAGGTATTCCAGATCGTAGGCCATGTCTCCACCGTTCAAGCGCTGCCTGCGCCGAAGCGGACTGCCCGCGTGGCGGACGCTGCCAACGGCTGTCCGGTGAATGCAATTCGCTTCACGCGGGGCTGAAATAACGCCGCGCAAAAAAAAGTTGAAAAATTGCAGCAGAAGGCTTGACAAAATCAGGGTACATCTGCTATAGTAATTGTTGCCTGTTCGAGACAAGCACAATGGCGGCGTAGCTCAGTTGGCTAGAGCATTCGGTTCATACCCGGAGTGTCACTGGTTCAAATCCAGTCGCCGCTACCAAAGATCCGTGAAGCGTCACGGGCGCTTCACGGATCGCCTTTTCCGGCCCGTTGGTCAAGTGGTTAAGACACGGCCCTTTCACGGCTGTAACATGGGTTCGAATCCCGTACGGGTCACCAACCCTATCAGGCGTTGTGAAAGCGTCTGATAGGCAATTAAAAATCTGGAGGCTTAGCTCAGCTGGTTAGAGCGCATGCTTCACACGCATGAGGCCACTGGTTCGAGTCCAGTAGTCTCCACCAGAAATCACCGGAATCACTTGATTCCGGTGATTTTCTTTCGTGATCCGCAACTTTTTGTGGCACTTAATTTTTGGCGTTTCTTCAAGACTCACACGCTGACCCACACGGGGAAAGGTGCGGAAAGTACCGGACAGGGCCAGACGGGATTTTTCCTGTCTGGCCCTGTTTTTTTCAGCGCATCTGCTGGCTGATGACACCGCCGATGGTGTCCGCCGCGTCCTGTTTCATCTGCGCCGTGGCGTGAGTGTAGGTGTTCAAGGTGAAGCCAGCCGAGTAGTGGCCCAAGGCACCGGACAGCGTTTTCACGTCCACCCCGCTTTTCAGGGACAGTGTGGCGAAGGTGTGGCGCAGGTCATGGAATCGAATGTGTTCCGCGCCGATGGCTTTCAGAATTTTATCATGCGTCCGCCGGAAAGCGTCCGGGTCATACATGATTCCGGTCTTGGGTGACGGGAACATATACGGGTTGCGAGAGTGCTTTTTGTGCTCGGCAATCAGCAGGTCAACTGCCTGCTGTGGAAGGGCTAAAGTGCGGATGGAATTTCTCGTTTTTGGTGGGCTTACCACTAATTCCCCGTTGATTCGATTTACCTGTTTCGTGACGGCGAGCGTCCGGTTTTCGATGTCTAAGTCCGTCCATTGGAGCGCCAACAGTTCACCTCTCCGCAGGCCGGTGGTCAGTTCCAGATAGAAAGCGGCCAGCAATCCTCGTTTTTCCGCTTCCGCAAGGTACATTCCGATTTTCTCCTGCGGCAGGATCTTCATTTCCCGTTTCTCAAGCTGCGGCAGTTTGCAGCCCTGAGCGGGATTGGCGAGGATCAGCCGCTCCGCCACCGCCTG
>OOCB01001175.1_pt1 | contig 36647 bp, 30 predicted proteins | sample 1671351 | NCBI WGS metagenome assembly OOCB01 (sample SAMN06348148, study PRJEB24527) | human gut metagenome | biome: human gut; feature: ankylosing spondylitis patient; material: feces | host: Homo sapiens | place: China | collected 2015-10 | reverse complement strand
CCGGAAAGTCCGCTCTGCATGGAGCTGCACCGCCCTGAAGCAGCCCGCGCAGGTGCTTTTTCCCGTATTCCTTGCCTGCGCTGCGAAATTGCCCATCTTTCCGGCAGCGCTTTCCTGTATCTGGCGCGTGATAAAATACCGCCTGCCGGAACTGCTCCGGCAGGCGGCATGACGAGATCTGGCCGGAGATGCTGGAGATGTTCCGCCGCGCCGGGATCCGGAACTATTCGATCTGGCAGGCAGGCGATACGCTTTTCGGATATTACGAATGTGACGATCTGCAAACAGCGCTTGCCGTGCAGAAGGACGCGCCTGTCAGCGCACGCTGGCGCACATATATGCGCGATGTGATCCGTATGGAACGGGATCCGAAGAGCGGCGCACAGCCGCATCTGGAGCAGGTGTTCTTTTTCGGCTGTGACACCTGTACCTGAAGGCACAGGCCTACATGTTCTTAAAAGGCAGTCTGCGGTTATACAACGCAGGTCCAGCCGAAGGGGTCTGGCCGGGTGCCCCACTGGATGCCAGTCAGCTCGTCGTAGAGTCTCTGTGACAGCGCGCCGATCCGGTTCTGGTTGACCTCGAACGTTTCTTCGTTCCATGCCAGCTCCCCGATGGGCGAAATGACGGCTGCGGTGCCGACGCACCACGCTTCCTCCAGCGTGCCGTTTTTGGCAGCCTCGAACAGCTCGTCCACGCTGAGCAGCCGCTCCTCGACCGGAACGCCCCAGCTCTTCAGCAGCTCGATGCAGGACTTTCTGGTAATGCCCGGCAGAATCGAACCTGTCAGCATCGGCGTGACAACGGTTCCGGCGATCTTGAACATGACGTTCATGCCGCCGCCCTCTTCCACGTATTTACGCTCCACGCCGTCCAGCCACAGAACCTGCGAATAGCCTTTTTCCAGCGCCTTATCGCCCGCGCGGTTGGCTGCGGCGTAGTTGCCGCCGCACTTGGCCTCGCCCGTTCCGCCGCGCACCGCACGCACGTCCTCCGTCTCGACCATGATCGGCACAGGCTTCAGGCCGTCTGAGAAATAGCTTCCCGACGGAGACAGAATGATTGCAAATGTCGCCTCATGCACGCCATGCAGGGCAAGCGTCGGGTCTGTCGAATACAGGAAGGGGCGGATATAGAGCGACGTGCCGGGTGCAGACGGGACCCACGCGGCATCCATCTTTACCAGCTCCCGGATCGCCTGCAGGCCGTCGCGCTCATCGATGCGCGGCAGGCCCAGCCGGTCGCAGGAGCGGTTCAGCCGTGCGACGTTTTCCCAGGGTCTGAACAGCTGCACCGCTCCATCCGGGCGGCGGTACGCCTTCAGTCCCTCGAAGACCTCCGTGCCGTAATGCAGAACGCTTGCCGCCGGAGAAATGCTGATCGGCCCGAAGGGTACGATGCGCGCGTTGTGCCACCCCTCCCGGTCTGTATAATTCATCAGAAACATATGGTCCGTGAATACGGAGCCGAAGCCGAGCCGGTCGGCGGGCGGCAGCTTGCCGGGATGCGTTGTTTTTGTCATGCTGATGTTCATCGTCATAGCCTCCTGTCTGAACGGTTTTTTATAGTTCCTTGAGATGATGCATATTGCGGCGGATGCCCTGTACAGCCAGTGCATACGCGACGTGCGCGCCCACATGGCCAAGCCCGATCACACCGAGACTTCTTTTCCTGCTCATAGTAAGCACATCCTTTCATAGCGTCAGTTGACAAGGGCACACATGGTTTTCCCGGGCCTGAACAGCAGCTGGCTGCGTTATCCTCGTTGATGGGCGTCAGCCCATCTGCCTCGTCTGCCTTGTCATCTACCGTCCATGCTCCGGGAAAACTCGAAGACCCGCCGGGCGCTCCGGCGCGTTTTTCGCAAGGCAGAGGACGCAGGCAGGCTGTCGCCTGTCAAGGACGATACCGCCGCGAAAGGCGGGCCGGTGCGTCCTGCGGGCATGTGTGTCCTTGTCAACTGACGCTATCGAGTTCAAAGAATATTGGTGTAGCCCATAAGACTTGCGTCCGCCTGCGCAGCGGCCTGTTTGCCGCTGGCAATAGCCAGCACAACGAGCGACGCGCCGGACGCCATATCGCCTGCTGTCAGGGCCGGCACGCCGGTCTTCCGGACAGCCTCATACGCATCCACAGACGCCGGTTCACACCCGGAAAAGCCGGAGGCAAGCAGCAGCAGATCGCAGGGCAGCTGTTCGCCGCTCCCCTGCAGGATCACCGCGTTTACAGAGCCGTCATCGCCGCAGACAAGCCGTTCGATCTGCGTCTCATAGCGCCGGATATCCGCGCCGAAGACAGCCTCCGCCTCCTCGTGCGCATGGTCGCGTTTTTCTGTCTGCTCCGTGCGCGGCTTGCGGATCAGCTGCATGATGGACCGGCAGCCCTGCCGCAGCGCAACGGAGATGCAGTCTGAAGCGCTGTCGCCCGCACCAACCAGCACGACCTGCCTGCCGGACGCCGTTACGGCGGGTTCTGTTTTTTCAAGCAGCGACTGCGCCGAGGCGCGCAGATAATCGAGCGCGTAGAAAACACCGGCCGTTTCGGCAAACGGCAGCGGCCGCGGCTGCTGCGCGCCGCAGCAGAAGATCACAAGGTCAAACTGTGCGGCCAGTTCCTCCGGGCTGATCTGCTGCCCCACACGGCAGCTTGTCCGGAAGCTGACGCCCTCGCGCTCCATAAGCGAAATGCGGCGGGCAACGATCTGCTTCGGCAGCTTCATTTCCGGGATGCCATAGGTCAGAAGCCCGCCCGGAAGCGGGTCTTTTTCAAAAACCGTCACATGATGGCCGCGGCGATTGAGATAGTAAGCTGCGGAAAGTCCGGCCGGGCCGGAGCCGATCACCGCGATTTTTTTATCCGAACGCGCAGCGGACGGCATGGGCTGCATCAGGTCGTTTTCAAAGCCATACTCGATGATGGAAAGCTCGTTTTCCCGGATCGTGACCGGCTCGGACACCTGGCCGCAGACGCAGGCTCCTTCACACAACGCCGGGCAGACCCGGCCTGTAAACTCCGGGAAGGGGCTTGTCTTCAGCAGCCTCTGCAGCGCACCCTCATAATTTCCGTTCCATAGAAGATCGTTCCACTCCGGGATCAGGTTATGCAGCGGGCAGCCGAGCAGCACGCCCTCAAATGACGCGCCTGCCTGGCAGAACGGCACGCCGCAGTCCATGCAGCGGCCGGACTGCCGGCGGCGGTTCCGTTCAGACAGCGGCAGCTCGACCGGCGCATAGTCGCCTGTACGCGCCGCCGCGTCACGGCTCAGACAGTTCACGCGCGTATAATCCAGAAATCCAGTCGGTTTTCCCATGACTTTATTCCTCCCGCTTCAAAAACGCTTCAAGTTCTGCCTCATCCCGCGTCATACCGGCTGCCTCATACCGGCCGATCAGCTGCAGCATATGGCTGTAGTCATACGGAATGATCTTTTTGAAATCCGCAAGCCGCTCGTTGAAGTGTTCGAGAATGGCGCGGCCCTTTTTTGAGCCTGTGAGCGCCACATGACGCTGCAGAAGCTCCCGGAGACGGGAAATGTCCTGCTTCTGTGTAACAGCCTCGACGGAGACAAGCTCCTTATTGGCGCGCAGATAAAACTTATGCTCCGGGTCCAGCACATAGGCAACGCCGCCCGACATCCCGGCGGCAAAGTTCCGACCCGTAGGCCCCAGAACGACGACCGTGCCGCCCGTCATATATTCACAGCCGTGGTCGCCGACGCCCTCCACAACGGCGGTCGCGCCGGAATTGCGCACGCAGAAGCGTTCGCCCGCAATGCCGGAAATGAAGGCGCTGCCGCTCGTTGCGCCGTAGAGCGCGACATTGCCGATGATGACGTTGTCGGCAGGCTCAAACGTGCTGGCCCGATCCGCAAAGACGACCAATCTGCCGCCGGAAAGGCCCTTGCCGAAGTAGTCGTTGCTGTCGCCCTCGAGCGAAAGCGTTACGCCCTTCGGCAAAAACGCGCCGAATGACTGCCCGGCGCCGCCGCGGCAGTGGATCTGATAAGTATCATCCTCCAGCGTGCTGCCCCAGCGGCGCGTGATCTCCGCACCGAAGAGCGTGCCGAACGCACGATCAGAACAGGAAATATCAACAGTGCAGCGCTTTGGGACAGCCGGTTTTCCCTTTTTCGGAAGCAGGGGCAAAAGCACCTGCTTGTCCAGCGTCGTATCCAGCTTGAAATCGAACCGCTGTACCGGATCATAATGGCAGTTTTCCTCGCCGCAGCGGGCCAGAATGCCGGAGACGTCTACCATCGCGGCGCGCTGCGTGATCTGATGCGGCAGGATGTGCAGATACTCCGTATGACCGACCAGCTCGTCGACCGTGCGCACGCCGAGCTTCGCCATGATCATGCGCAGCTCCTGTGCGACAAACTCCATAAAGTGCATGACATACTCCGGCTTGCCGCAGAAGTTTTTCCGCAGCTCCGGCCTCTGGGTCGCGATGCCCATCGGGCAGGTATCAAGATTGCACACGCGCATCATGACGCAGCCAAGGCACACCAGCGGCGCGGTTGCAAATCCGAACTCCTCCGCGCCGAGCATACAGGCGATTGCCACATCGCGGCCGGTCATAAGCTTGCCGTCTGTTTCGAGGCGCACACGGCCGCGCAGACCGTTGGCAATGAGGCTTTGGTGCGCTTCGGCCAGACCAAGCTCCCACGGAAGACCGGCATTGTAAATGGAACTGCGCGGGGCCGCGCCGGTTCCGCCGTCATAGCCGGAAATGAGCACCGTCTGCGCGCCTGCCTTGGCAACGCCTGCGGCAATGGTACCAACGCCCGCCTCGGAGACGAGCTTGACGGAAATATCAGCGTTTTCGTTGGCGCATTTCAGATCGTAGATCAGCTGTGCCAGATCCTCGATCGAGTAGATATCATGGTGCGGCGGCGGTGAGATGAGCGCCACACCGGGCGTGGAATGCCGCGTGCGCGCGATCCACGGCCAGACCTTGCTGCCGGGCAGATGGCCGCCCTCGCCGGGCTTGGCGCCCTGCGCCAGCTTGATCTGGATCTCGCTTGCACTTACAAGATACTCGCTTGTAACGCCGAACCGGCCTGAAGCGACCTGCTTGATGGCGGAGTTTTCCTCCGTACCGAGTCTCGCGGGTTCCTCCCCGCCCTCGCCGGAGTTGGACTTTCCGCCCAGGCGGTTCATCGCAATGGCAAGGCAGCGGTGCGCTTCTTCGGAGATGGAGCCGTAGGACATGGCGCCGGTTTTGAAGCGTTTGACGATGCTGGAGGCTGGCTCGACCTCGCCCAGCGGAATTGCCTTTGTCTCGTCAAACCGGAACCCGAGCAGACCGCGCAGCGTATGCGGCAGCAATTCATCGTCGACCATGGCGGAGTACCTGCGGAAGCACGCAAAATCACCGGTGCGGACGGCCTTCTGCAGCGTCAGGATGGTCAGCGGATTATACATGTGATCTTCCATCTCGCCGCCGGAGCGGAGTTTATGGAAGCCGGAGGAATCGACAGTCAGATCAGCGGTCAGATCCATCGGGTCAAACGCCTGGTCATGCCGCCAGACGACAGCGTCATTCATCTCTTGTAGGCCGACGCCGCCGACGCGGCTGACCGTGTTTGTGAAATACCGGTCCACGACATCCCTGCAGATGCCGACGGCCTCAAAAATCTGTGCGCCCTCATACGACTGCATACTGGAAATACCCATTTTGGATGCGATCCGCATCACGCCGTCCAGAATGGCCTGATCATAGGCATCGACCGCGGCATAGTAGTCCTTGTTGAGCGCCCCTTCGGCGACGAGCTCCCCGATGCAGTCCTGTGCGAGATAGGGATTGACCGCGCTTGCGCCGTAGCCGAAGAGCGTGGCGAAATGGTGCACGTCGCGCGGCTCGGCGCTCTCAAGGATCAGGGAGATCGCCGTGCGCTTTTTCGTGCGGACAAGATACTGCTGCACGGCGGACACTGCCAGCAAAGACGGGATGGCGATGTGGTTCTCATCCACACCGCGGTCGGAGAGAATGAGGATATTTGCCCCGGCGTAATACGCCTTATCACAGGCGACAAACAGCCGGTCGAGCGCAAGCGCAAGCGAGGCATTCTTATAATACAGCAGCGAGACCTTCTTCGCCTGAAGTCCCGGCATATGAAGCCCTTCGATCTTCATGAGATCCCGGCTGGTCAGAACGGGATTGTTGATCTGCAGGACGCGGCAGTTTTCCGCGCAGTCGGAAAGAAGATTGCCGTCGGAACCTGCGTAGACGGTCGTGTCAGTAACGATGGCCTCGCGCAGCGCGTCGATCGGCGGGTTCGTGACCTGCGCAAACATCTGCTTGAAGTAATAGAACAGCGGCTGATGCTTTTCTGACAGGACGGCCAGCGGGATATCCGCCCCCATGGAGGCGGTCGGTTCCGTGCCGTTTTTCGCCATGGGCAATATGGCTGAGTGGATCTCGTCATAGGTATAGCCGAAGATCTTATACAGGCGGCTGCGCTCCAGCGCCGTGTATTCCGGAACCTTCCGGTTTGGAATCGGAATATCCGCCAGCTGTAGCAGCTCCTGATCGAGCCACTCGCCATAGGGATGCTCCGCTGCGTAACGGTGCTTGAGTTCCCGGTCTTCCAGAACGGTGCCGGTCCGGGTATCGACCAGAAGCATTTTCCCCGGCTGCAGGCGGGATTTGCGGACGATCCGCTCCGGCGGGATCGGCAGCGCGCCGACCTCTGAGGCCAGAATCAGATAGCCGTCGTTTGTGACCAGATAGCGTGCCGGGCGCAGGCCGTTGCGGTCAAGCACAGCGCCGACCTGCTCGCCGTCGGAGAAGAGGATGGCTGCCGGGCCGTCCCACGGCTCCATCATGGAGGCGTAATAGTGGAACATATCGCGCTTTTCCCGGGACATATTCTTATCCCGTCCCCACGGCTCCGGGATGCACAGCATCACGGCCTTTGGCAGCTCGATGCCGCTGTACATGAGAAATTCCAGTGTGTTGTCCAGCATGGACGAATCAGAGCCGTCCGTCTCCACGACAGGATAGACTCTGGCGATCTCCTCGCCCAGAACCGGAGAGGCCATCGTCTCCTCGCGGGCAAGCATTCGGTTGATGTTGCCGCGGATGGTGTTGATCTCGCCGTTGTGAAGAATGATGCGGTTGGGATGCGCCCGCTTCCACGAGGGCGTGGTGTTGGTGGAGAAGCGGGAATGCACGAGCGCAAGTGCAGAGGCAAAATCCGCGTCCTGCAGATCCGGATAGAATTTCCGCAGCTGCCAGACCAGAAACAGCCCCTTGTATACAATCGTCCGGCTGGACATCGATACGACGTAGGTGCCGGAGACGGAATGCTCGTACTCGCGCCGGGCCAGATACAGCTTTCGGTCAAAATCCAGACCGCGTGCGGTCTTCTCCGGGCGGCGGATAAAGCACTGCGCAATCGCAGGCATACTGCTCCGCGCTTTTTCGCTCAGAATCTCCGGACAGACCGGCACATCCCGCCAGAACAGCAGCCCCAGCCCTTCGCGCGACAGGATCATCTCCAGCAGCTTTCGGCTGCGCATACGTTTGAGCGGATCCTGCGGAAAAAAGATCATGGCGACGCCGTAATCGCCCGCTTCCGGAAGCGGTTTTCCCGCCTGCCGCGCTGTTTTTTCAAAAAAGGCATACGGAAGCTGCGTCATAATGCCGACGCCATCGCCGGTAGTGCCATCGGCGTCCTTGCCGGTGCGGTGTTCAAGCTTTTCGACGATCTTCAGCGCGTCATCTACTGCCCGATGCGTTCTCTGTCCGCTGATATTGACAACGGCGCCGATCCCGCAGGCATCATGCTGGCTTTCCTGTTCGGTGAATCGCTGCTGATGTACCTGTTCCATGCTTTCCTGTCCCCTCTTCCGCTGTAAAGCCTGTGCCGCTTCACGCTGCATATTCTCCGGGAATGCGAACGCCTCCCAATATGTCCTCGTATCATATACATATGTCTTTATAAAAAGAATTTCTATTTATTTTAGTGATGTATATCGTTAATGTCAACAATTTTCGCCCGTTTGATTTATTCATATTGCTGAACGCTGCCTTCAGAAATTCTAATATTGCTTTTTCCCATGCAGCGCTTGACATTTGCCTGCGGCGCGCGTATAATGCGCTCAAACGAACGGTTCGGCAATGTCCTTCCGGCTCATATGGAGACGCAGAAGCGGCGGCTGGATACAATTATAAAGCATATTTCGTGATTCCTCTTTTCATTTGTGTTGACGGCGGCCCGCAGGAAAACCTGCGGGCCGCCGTCATATGCTAAAAAGCCGCTGACCGGTTTCGTCTTGTCATGAAACAGAGATCCTGCAAAAAAGCTGACGGGGCTGCAGCGATTTCTCGCTGCAGCCCCGTTTAAATTTGTTCAGCGGCCCTGATAGTATCTGTACAGGAAGGTCACGATCTGGGCGCGGGTGCAGTAGGCGTCCGGGCTGAAGGTCGTGTCGCTGGTGCCGGTGGTGATGCGGTTGTCATAGGCCCAGAGGATGGCGTCGTAGTTGTACGCCGTGGTCTTGACATCCGTGAAGGGGTTGAACGTGTTCGGCTTGGCGGCGGAGGCGGCGCGGTAGAGGAACGTTGCGACCTGGCCGCGGTCGACCGTCACGTCGGGGCCGAAGGTGGTGGCGTTGAGGCCGGTGGTGATGCCCTGCTCAACAGCCCAGAGGACTGCGTTGTAGTAATAATCGCTGGGCTGCACGTCCGTGAACGGGCAGACACGATATCTGGGCAGCGGGGAACCGGCTGCGCGCCAGAGGAAGGTGACGGTCTGTGCGCGGGTGCAGACGGCGTTGGGCGAGAAGGTGTAGCGTCCCGTGCCGGAGGCAATGCCGTTTTCTGCGGCCCACTTGACAGCGTTGTAGAAGTAGTCAAGGCGGTTCACGTCATGGAAGTTGAAGCTGCCCGTATTGCCGCCGATCACGCCGGGGATGTAATCCATGCCGTCGTCGACATAGGGGATGAGCGTGCCGGTGAGGATGGTGTAGTTGTGCGTGTCGTTCGGGGTGAACGTCCATGCGTATGCCTTGCCGTCCTCAAGTACGGTCGTGAGAGGCAGATCCCACGCGATGGTGCCAGCCGGGCGGATGGTGCCGACGGTGAGCTTGGCGTCGGCAAGGGTCTTTCCGCTCGTTTCGAGCTTCGTGTAGCCGGGCGTGCCGGTCGGGGTGGCCCTGGTGATGGTGAAGGTCGCCTGTGCAGTGCCGTAGCTGTTGGCATCAGAGTAGGCTGCGGTGACGGTGTAGGTGCCGACAGTCAGCGGGAGGCCCTTCGCGTCAAGCGTCGCGCCGTTCGAGGTCGGCGTGTAGCTATAGGTCATGTTGAAGGAATTGCCGTTGAGCGTTGCGCGCTCGTAGGTGATGCCGGAGCCGGTGTAGACAGCGGAGCCATCCTTGAACTCGATGGAGCCGGAAACGTCGGTTCTGTCGTGGGTCGAGATCGTCAGCGCATAGCTGCCGCCGTTGTAGTTGCCGGAGACCGGGGTGACAGTGACCGTGAAGGTCGCCGCGCCGACTTCGTTCTTCAGCCGGAAGGTGATCTTGTTTTCGCCTTCGACAACCGCAGGTGCCACAGCGAAGATGTCGTCGCCGCCCGCAACAGCGGTGAGCTCGATGGAGAAGCCGGTTTCGGTCTCGCCTGCGAGGAAGAAGTCGGACGGGAGCGTTCTGGTCTTCAGGTCGGTCTCGGTGCAGAGCTCGGAGATCGTGCAGGGGTTCAGGGTCAGGCCGGCCTTGTTGATGGTGAAGGTCTTGCTGGCCGTGCCGGTGAAGTTGCCCTTACCGGTGACGGTAACGGTGGCGGTACCGGCGTTGATGTTGTTGGTGTACGCAACGTCGTAATCCTTGCCAGCCTCGAGCGTGCTGCCTTCGAACGTGACAGTCACATCGGGGGTATGGGCCTTAGTGTTGTAGGTCACGCTGGGAATATTCGCGATCATGTCGTCCGTGATGGAAGCTTCCGTGATCTTGAAGTTCTTTCTGATCTCACCGGTGTAATTGTTCTTACCGGTGTAGATGATGGTCGCCGTGCCGACATTGATGTTATTTTCGTATGTGACGGAAATATCATCGACTGTAAGCTTTGCTTCGGAATCCTTGACGGAAACGCCCTGCACGCAGGGAGAACCTGTATAGGTCTTGTCGGTCGGGTTATTGATCGTGACAGAGGGTGCGGCAATGGACTTCGGGTTGACAACAAGCGCACCGGTAACGGTATCGATCTTATAATTCTTTACCGCGGTATTCAGTTCGACGGTGAACTTATAGTTGCCAACTTTGTCGCCCTTCTTGTATTCCGTGCCAACAGTGTACGTAACTTCTTCGCCGTTCACAAGGCCGTCGAATTCGACGGTGTAGCCGTCCTCCGGAGCATCATCGCCGTAGGTGATGGCTTCATGCGAAACAGCAGCAGTCAGGGGCTTGGGGGTAACTACGATTGTGAATTCCTCTTTGTCGTAGGTGGTATCAGAATCATACTCGACAGTGATCTTGGCAGTACCAACGCCCTTTGCCACGAGGCCTTCGTCATCGTCAAAGGCAACGACCGCAGTATCGCTTATCATTGCGGAGAATGTAGCATTTTTGCCCTCTTTTTTGACCGTATAATAGTAGCCGTCCGGAGATCCTGCTCTCACTGTATCGCCATAGACCATCGTTTTGGGGATTCCGAAGACTTCCAGACCGGCGTCTTCTTTTTCGATGATGTTGACGGTCAGCTTCAGGATGAAGAGCTTTTCCTCTTTGTTTGCAATACCCTCTACGCCGGGGTTGGTCGTCTCGTAGTTGTTGACCTTCAGGCCGAGCGTGACGGTTGCAGTCATGCCCGCGTCGTCCTTCGTCAGGCTGTTCTTGAGGTTCAGCGTCAATGTACGTGTGGTATCGTCAAAGGATGTCGGCGTACCGGAGATGACATCGACATCACCTGCGACAACAGCGTCGGTTCTCATCCAGTACTTGTTGTTCGTATCATTGAGGACTTCATCAGGCAGACCGAACGCGCTGAGCGGAATATCCACACTGGACGTTGTGTAGCAGACGTCCACAGAATGTGTATATTCGCCATCATAGTTAACGACGATGGGGAGAATCCGAATGAAGCCGGACTGAATGTTCGGGCCTCCATCGAGTTCGTAGTTCTTCTTGTCTTTTACCTCGACATGTGCCGTGACAGTAGAACCCTTGCTGCTGGTGAAGCTGCGTTCGCCGGAATCATATACGATCTCGACATCGTCTGCAATCGCGGAATTATCGCAGTAAGCTTCAATTCCATGCTCCTTGCCGTCGTAGGTGAAGACGATCTCACCGTCGGACTTGACCTCGGTCGGAGTTTCGTCGTTGCTCGCGCGCCATTTGTAGTCGCTCTTGGTGAATGTGATCTGCTTCTTCGCGACATTCACTTTGACAGTGCCGGTGACAGTGGCGTAGACTTCTTGCTGTGCGGGCGTGAAGACTACATTGAATGTTTGTTCGCCAGCATCGCCGACAGGGGTTTCTGCATTGTACTCATCCGCCCATGCGAACGTGCCCTCAACAGGCTGGCCGTTAAAGGATGCAGAGCAGCTGTCCAGTTTGAGGTTGAGCAGCTTATCGCCGTAGGTGGCGCTAAGATCTTTCAGATCGAGTGTCGGCTCGTCCTTATCCGCAGTCGTCGCAGTTACAACTGCCTGATATTCGGACACGTCGTTAAACTCAGGCCCCTTCTCGATCTTGGCTTCCTGCTCTTCCCCGTTGATCGTAACGGCAACAGAGCCCGGATCAAGCTCGTCAAACGCATAGTTTGCTGCCGGGTGCAGCGTGATGGCAATGGTATAGGTGGTGCCTGCCTCGAAGTTATCACCGTTATCAGGATTCCCGATGGCTTCCTGGCCTTCGTAGCAATTGTATCCCGTCGGAACGGCCAGACCGCCGGTCACGTCCTTGAACGTAAGGGAACCCTTTGCCTGGCCCTTGCCAAAGCCTACGACGGTCAGCGTCGGGTTAGTGACCGTCTTCGGGGCGATGGTGAAGGTGCCAGTTGCTTCGCCCTGGCTCTCGCCTTCCTTAGCGGAAGCCTTGACGGTGTATGTACCGACAGGTGCGGGATTCGTCTCATTGACGGTCAGGGTCGCATTCTCTGCATCAAGCGTGAAGCCGGTTGCAGGGCTGCCCGCGTCATTTGTTACCTCAAATGTCACAAGGCTGGTGATGTTGCTGCCGGCTTTGGACGTTGCGCTCAGGGTGAGAACATCGCCGCTGGCATACTCAGCCGATTTCGGGTCAACTTTAACGGAATCAATGGTGGGGGCTACGCCAATAACAGGCGCTTCCACTGCGATATCCGAATAATCGATCTCGGTGAATTTTTCCGCTTCACCGTTCTTGCTCAGAGAGCCCATAATTTGGTTCTTTTCAGAATCCTTGTCGACTGCGAATGTCAAATCGCCGGATTCCGCTTTACCATCGATTTTAAACAGAATATAAGCAACGGTCTTTGCGACATTAGCGCCAACTCTCTGGCTCGGGGTCAGTGCTATAGCAAACGGATAATGTCCCTCATCCGGCTTCATGCTTGGGGTACCTAGGCCACCCAGTTCATTCACCAACGGTCCAACATCCTCTTCATCAGCCGATAAGAACGAATACGGCGACAGCTTCGTATTATCATACATAAGGTCTATAGCGAACGTATTCAGCCATCTGACAACATCATTGTTGACAAATTCAACTTTGCAAGCGACTGCATCACCCGCTTTGTATGTCTCTTTCGCTGTGCCTTCAATAATAGTCCCGTTTTCTGCATCTTCAGTAAAAGGCACTACACTCAGCTTGATCTCCGGGATTTCAGCCGCAGACACGGGCAAAACCAGGAAAGATGCAAGCAGCGCTGCAATCAGCAGCAGTGCGATATTCCGTTTCATCATATCATCCTCACTTATTATTTACTCATAGAAGGAGTCGAAATCTCCAACAAAATACTGCAGAACTCTTAACGCATCTCCCGTATCTACCGCGTTATCAAAATTCACATCAGCTACTTCTTCGTCCACTGAGCGGTCTCCTAGAAAAGCCTGCAAAATCCACAGTGCGTCTTTTGTATCAACCGCGCCGTCCTCACTCACATCGCCCAGCATTTTCGCAGACTTTTCGCCGTACCGGAACGAGCCGACCTTTTTAAGGCTCAGGCCGTCGGTGCCGTCGGTGCTGACATAGATGTTATAGACACCCGCAGTCATTTGCTTGGGAACCAGTTCGAACTCGGTCGGCGTTGAAACATCTTTCTGATCGATATAATACAGATTGGTTTCAGTCGGAACGACCGTGGTGGTCTGTGCCGTGTCTGCATTGATCAGGAAGACGAGCGAATACTGACCGGGCAGATTTTCGCAGGACAGCTTGAACTTGCTGGCTCCCTTATAGAAGCCGCCATCGGAGGCCGCGTCCTCTACTGTCAGCGTATAGCCCGCTTCGGTTCTGATGTAATACGCGCCCGCTTCGGTCGCGTCTGCCGCGAATGCGGCGGCGGTGAGCATCGTGAGTGTCAGCACTGCGAGCAGCAGCGCAAGCATTCTTCTTTTCATGCCGCTTCCTCCATTGTCATAAATTGATCCGCATACCGCAGCAGGATCGCCGCGATCTGTGCGCGGGACGCGTTGGCCTCCGGCGCGATGCGGCTGCCGCCGACGCCGGAAACAAGCTCGTGGTAGACCGCCCACCATGTCGCGTCCTTCGCCCAGGAGGCGATGGTCGTGCTGTCGGCGAAGGTCTGCTCATAGATGCCGGTCAGCGTCAGCTCTGTGCCGCTCTGCCCGCCGTTCAGGCGGAAGAGGATGGCCATGGCCTGCTGGCGCGTGATGGGGGCGTCGGGGCCGAAGCGCGTGTCGGACAGGCCGTTCACATAGCCTTTTTCTACGGCCCAGCTCAGTGCGTCCTGATACCAGTCCGCGCTGGCGTCTGCAAACGAGGCCGCCCTGGCCGCAGCGGGCTTGCCGCACATGCGCCAGAGCATGAGGATGAACTGTGCGCGGGTCACGGGGGTGTCGGGTCGGAAGGTGCCGTCGGAATAGCCGGTGACAAGGCCCAGTTCCGCCGCGCGTTCGACCGAGGCGAAGGCCCAGTGGCCACGGGTCACGTCGCGGAAGGAGGCAGGCTGCGTTTCCTCTTCGGACTTTTCCCCGTCGTCGTCTTTCTTGTCCTCGTCCTGCTTCTCGTCGTCGGCAGGCTTATCGGGCGTTTCCGTCGTACCGCCGGCAGAGCCGGTGCTTTCGGAGCCGACGTCCTGCGTGATGAGCGCCGGGAGCGAGTACGTGACGGAAAGGGACTTTCCGTCCGTGTCGGCAAGGACTGCGTCGACCAGTCTGAACCTCGCGTCGCCCGCCGCCTTGACCCGGAAGGTGAAGGTGACGATGCCGCCGTCGGTCTTGACGGCGGTGGTGGCCGCCGCTGCGAGGATCGCGCCGACGCCGTCACGCGTTGCGTGCGGGTTGCTCGCGGCGAGCATACCGACAACGAGCGCGCCGTTTTCAATGCCGGTGCATTCGACAACAGAATCGTCGTAGCCCAGTTTGATCTGCACAGCGCCGAGGCCCGTGTTGCCGGTCAACTCGACCGCGACGGTAAAGGTCTGTCCAACGTCCGGCAGCTTGTCCGGGGCTGTGAGCTTGAGCGTCGTGCCTGCGGCGCAGGCAAGCGGCGTCAGCAGCTGCACCGCCAGCAACAGTGCGATGCCTATGGCCAATATTCGGTTGCGTTTCATTCTTCGCATTCCTCCTCATCTCGGTCGGACGTACAATCGGGGTGAAATTGTAACTGGGTGCTGCAAGAGTCTACACTACCCCTAGTATTTGCAGAATAATTATATACGAACTGTGCCGCAATTGCAAGATGCTGGCTGCTTTATTTGTGGGGAATTTGGAGAAAAAGTTTTTTCGGAGAAAAAACTTTTTCCGGATGGGCGGCGATGCTGTGAAGCTTCAACAATTCGCGGCTGCTCCCCGCCCTCATCCGGCCCTTCGGGCCGCCTTCCCCGGCGTGGAAGGCTTTGGGTGCGTGCGGATTCGCCGGACTGTCGGCGGTTTAACCGGAAATTGATTTGGATTTAAGATTCTGCGGGAAATATCACGAAGATTTAACGTAATTCTGGACGCGCATTTGACATTCTCTTTCTATATTTATATCAGATAAAACGAATTTGGAAAGAGGTCTGTGCGGATATGACGATTTTTAACTTTTTAACATTGCTCGGCTCGCTGAGTTTGTTCCTGTTCGGCATGAGTGTGATGGGCACGGCGCTGGAAAAGCGCGCGGGTGGGTCCTTGAAGGCCATTCTGGCGAAGCTGACGAACGGGAAATTTTCCGGGCTTCTGACGGGGCTTGCCGTTACGGCGGTCATTCAGTCGTCCTCGGCTACGACGGTCATGGTCGTGGGCTTTGTCAATTCGGGGCTTTTGAGCCTCAAGCAGTCCATTCCTGTTATCATGGGCGCGAATATCGGCACGACTGTGACAGCGTGGCTGCTGTCGCTGTCCGGCATCAGCGGGGACAGCCTGTTCGTGCAGCTGTTGAAGCCGTCGTCGTTCACGCCGGTGCTGGCTGTGATCGGCATTATTCTGTATCTGACCGCAAAGGGCAAGAAAAAGGACACGGGCCTGATCCTTCTTGGCTTCGCGACGCTGATGTTCGGCATGGAATCGCTGTCCGGCTCTGTTTCCGGGCTGCGGGACGACCCGAACTTCACGAAATTCTTTCTGATGTTCTCGAATCCCATTCTGGGCGTTCTGGCTGGCGCGATTCTGACGGGCATTGTGCAGTCCTCGTCCGCGTCGGTCGGTATTCTGCAGGCGCTGTCCTCGACCGGGGCTGTCAGCTACGGCGCGGCGATCCCCATTATCATGGGACAGAACATCGGCACGTGCGTGACGGCCATGCTGTCCTCCGTCGGCACGAACAAGAACGCGCGGCGCGCAGCCGTCGTGCATCTGAGCTTCAATATCATCGGCACAGTCGTCTGGCTGGCGCTGTTTGAGGCTGCAAACGCGATTTTCCGCTTTGCGTTCGTCTCGACCGCTATCGATACGTTCCATATCGCACTCATTCACTCGATCTTCAATCTGCTCTGCACGCTGATGCTGCTGCCGTGCTGCGGACTGCTGGAAAAGCTGTCGTACCGGATCATCCCGGATGGCCGCAGCACCGACACCGCAACTGTTCTGGACGAGCGCCTGTTTGCAACGCCCGCCATTGCGCTCGTCAAGAGCGAGGAGCTGGCCAGGCGCATGGCTGCGGACTCCGAGCTTGCGCTGCATGAGAGCTTACAGGCCGTGCTCGGCTTTACGCCGGAGCTGGCCGCCTCCGTCCGGCAGCGGGAGGACGATACCGACCGCTATGAGGACACGCTGGGAACCTTCCTCGTACATCTGGCCACGCAGCCGATGAGCGAACAGGACAGCGTGGAATCGTCGAAGCTGCTGCACCTGATCGGCGATTTTGAGCGCATTGCAGACCACGCCGTCAACATCATTGAATCGGCGGAGGAGCTGAAGGAGAAGGGTGTTTCGTTCACAGACTCCGCAAAGCAGGAGCTGCAGACGATGCTGAACGCCGTGGGCGAGATCGTCGATCTGACGAGCCGGGCGTTCTTGCAGGACGATCTGACGCTTGCGCGGCAGGTCGAGCCGCTGGAGCAGGTCATCGACAAGCTGAAGGACAAGCTGCGTACGAATCACATCGCCCGTCTCCAGCGCGGCGAATGCTCGCTGGCCGCAGGCTTCGTACTGTCCGATCTGCTGACGAATCTGGAACGCGTGGCCGACCACTGCTCGAACATCGCGGGCTGTCTGCTCGACATGAAGAACGAGCGCATCGATCTGCACAAGTACCTCGGCGACGTCAAATCCGGCAGCAACGAATTTTTGATGCAGTACCATACGTTTGAGGAAAAATACAAGCTGGCATAACCGCGCCGGATGCACAGACAATATCAGCACGCACCAGCGCCCCCTGTCATGTCACAGCATGACAGGGGGCGCTGCGGGTATTCACAGCAGAATGCAGATCATCCCGCCGGTGTTTTCGTTGATCATGCGGCCAAGGGTCTTTGTGAGCTTCTGCCGCGCGTCGTCCGGCATACGCATGATCTTGGCCGTGACGCCCTCGGAGACAAGCTCATAGAGCGATTTGCCGAAGATGTTGCTCTGCCAGAGCTTATCGGTGTCCTCTTCATATTCGCCGAGCAGATAGTCGATGAGCTGCTGTGATTCCTGTTCGCCGCCGACCATGGGGCTGATCTCCGTCTCGATCTGCGCGCGCATCATGTGGATGGACGGCGCGCTGGCGCGCAGCTTGACGGCGTAATTGCCGTTTTTCTTCACGATTTCCGGCTTTTCGAGCTTCAATTCCTCTGCGCCCGGCATGACGATGCCATAACCGGTCGCCTTGACCTGTTCGAGCGCGGTCTGTACCTTGTCGTAGAGCTTTTTCGTCTGCGAAAGCTCCCGCAGCATCTGCATAAGCGCCTCGTCGTCCGCGATCTCCACGCCCGCCTGTTTGGACAGCTCCTCATAGAACAGCGTTTCCGGCAGATGCAGCTCGCAGGTGACCGTGCCGGTTCCGAGATCGACCTCCCGCACGCGGAACGCGTCGACCGGATCAAGCTCCCGCAGCGACCCCATGACGCTTTCCGCCTCGCTGAGGCTCGTGAGCCTTGAGGCGCGGTCAAGCATTGCGTCATACAGGGCAGCTTTGACCGGATGATCGTCCGGCAGCGCCCGCACCCAGCTCGGCAGGAAGAACCGCAGCTCCTCGACCGGGAACGCGTACATGACCGCTTCGAGCAGCCGCGCAATATCCTGCGTCTGCATCACCGCACAGTCCATCGTCAGCGCCTGCACGCCGTATTCGGCCCGGATACGGGCGCAGATCGCGTCCGCCTGTCCCTTTTTCGCGTCCTGCGTATTGACGACGACCACGAACGGCTTGCCCGTCTTCTGCATATCCGCAATGGCGCGGGCTTCCGCCTCGCGGTAATCCTCGCGCGGGATATCCGTGACCGTTCCGTCCGTCGTGACGACCACGCCGATGGAGCTGTGGTCCTCCATGACCTTTTTGGTGCCAAGCTCCGCCGCCTGTGCCATGGGAAGCTCCTCGGAGGCCCAGGGCGTCGTGACCATGCGGGGCTTGCCGTCCTCCGTGTCGCCGACCGCGCCGGGGATCATGTAGCCCACAGAGTCGATCAGCCGCACCTGCAATGTCGTTTTTCCGTCCGGGCTGATGCGGGCGGCCTCGTTCGGGACGAATTTCGGCTCCGCCGTCATGATCGTCCGGCCCGAGCCGGACTGCGGCAGCTCGTCGGTGGCGCGTTCGCGCTCATAGACGTTTTCGATGTTCGGCAGCACGAGCTGCTCCATGAAGCGCTTGATAAAGGTGGATTTTCCCGTCCGCACAGGGCCGACGACGCCGATATAGACCGTGCCGTCCGTGCGGTCCGCGATCTGCGCGTAGATCGAACGTTGTTCCATATTCCCGCCTCCCGTCTCACATAGGGATCAGCAGCAGCCGTCCGGCGTCCGCCTCCGGCTGCGTCAGATGATTGGCCTGCTGGATCGACTGCGCCGTCGTCCGGTACTGCCGCGCAAGGTCCCAGAGCGCGGCGTTTTCGCTCATGCGTCGGATGACGACTGACGGCCGCTGCGTGTTCTGCTGCTTCGTCAGGTCGAGCGTCCCGCCGGACAGATTCTGCAGCGTCTGCCGGGAAAACGTCTGTACCTGAAAGACCGCGTCATAGCGCAGCTCGACCGCGCCGCTGCCCGCCGAGGCGTAGCCCTCCGGCTGGATCGTACACACGGCCTCGCAGAGGCCGTTTTCGCTCAGCGCCGTATGGCAGCTGACCTCCGTGCGGAACGTCTCGGACTGCACCGCGCCGTCCGGGTCGGTATACACGAGGTCCGCGCGCAGCGGCACATGGACGGTAACGCCGTCGTCTGTCCGCTCAAGCGCCTGTGCGTCCGGGTAGACCCGGCAGTCGAGCACAGCGGCGGCCTGCACCGGGAACGAGGCGCGGACAGGCTCGCGCAGCGTCTGCGCGTCGAGGCGCATGGTGTGCTCCTGCGTTTCCCACTGCGGCTGGAACTCGCCCTTGGTCGAATATGCGTCCTCACAGAGCGTCAGCGCCTGCGGCTGCACGACCATGCACTGCGCCAGCAGCCCCGCGCCGAACAGCAGCTTCTGCGACTGCTCCGACGCGACCGGCTCCAGCTGCACGCCGGTCACAAGCAGCACCGATTCGAGCGTTTCGTCCTGATCGTAGTCGCCCTCCATCTGGCAGTACTGCGAAAACGGCACGGAAAAACTCAGCGTCCGCAGGGCGTTTTCATTGTCCAGATAAGTAATTTGCAGATTTGCGGTTCCCTTCAGGACGGCCTTGCTCCCGACCAGCCCCTGCTCCTGCACGACCGGCGTGAGCGAACAGCTGACCAGCCGTGCGATCTGCGGCCTGCCGTCCGGCAGGTTCAGCTCCTCGCTGACCTGAAACGCGCGCTCGGAAAGCTCCACAGGCGCATTCGTCTCATAGGTCTGCGTTTTCAGCTGCAGGCAGGCGGGCGGATCCTTGAGGACGCTCATGCTCTGCGTCTGCGGCTCATAGCCGTCCGCCTGAACCAGAACGCTCACGCGCAGGAGCACCTTGCGCGAGTTGATCAGGCGGCTGTCCGCGCTGCGGACGCAGCAGCGCACGAGCGTCTGCGTGTCCTCGCGCAGCTCGGCGCACTCCAGCTTGACCGTAAACGGCAGCTCGGAGGTCAGCAGCTGCAAGCCGCCCGCTTCGTCTGCGTACAGGCAGCCCGTGCGCAGCGTCCCCGTCACGAGAAGACTGCCCTCCCGGTTCGTTTTGCTCTGTACCTCCGGCTCGGCGCAGCAGATGAGCGTGCGGGAAGCGTCCGGCATACTGTCGGGTATGATGAGCTCCTGTGTCTGCTCCTGCGCAAGCGAGAGATGCGCCGTGCGATGCAGGCAGGACCGTTGTTTCTGTTCAAATGCAAGCTCCATAGTCTCAACTCCTTGTATATGTTCTGGGATATATATACGCGGAGCCGGACAAGGATATGTTTCGGAAATTATTTCAGCAGCAAAAGTCCCAGCACGATCAGGATCGCCGCGATCAGCACCCGCAAAAACCACCCGCACAGCGCAAACGACAGCAAAAGTCCAACGCCCGCCCCGATCAGAAGCAGCCCGAGCTGCTTGGTCTTCACACACATAAAAAATCCCCCCTGTCAGCATACGCGGGCAGGAGGAATCTGTGCGGGTCTGAACGCGTTTTTACAGCTTCGAGCCCACGGCCTGTTCGCGGCCGGTGATGAAGCGGCGGTAGATGCCGCCCTGCGCCATCAGCGCCTCGTGTGTGCCGCGCTGGACGATCTGTCCCTTGTCCACCACAAGCGTATCCCCATCCATTCCGTCGGCATTGACATTTTGCCCGCGTACTATGAGAAGTTCCTGAAAACGCACTACCCGGAGCTTTATTTTGATCTTCCGGCAGCGTTTCAGAGCGTCGATCAGGCGACGGACTTCCCTGCCATGTCCCGGCTGCTGTTTGAGATCGAAAATTACCGGGGCGAGGGCGCGGCGGCGGCGCTTTTTACGAGGCTAATATACTGCGGCTGCACGGGAAACGCGGAGTCCGGACTGTGCGCAGGCGGGAGGACCGGCTGTCTGTGATTTTTGTTCCGGCGGGGTTGACAAGGACTGTTTCCTGTTATATAATTTGCATTATATATAATTCAGATTATATATGGAGGCGCAGCAATGCCGGCAAAAGCAAAAGTTACAAGGGAAATGATCGTGGATACAGCCTTTGCGGTTGCCCGTGAAACGGGCGCGGAAACCATCAGTGCAAGGACCGTATCGGAACGGCTGCACTGCTCCACGCAGCCCGTCATGTATCATTTCGCGACGATTGAAGAACTGAAACGGACAGTCTATGCGAAGGCGGACCAGTACCATTCGGACTATCTGATGCGGATCAAAAAGCCGCAGAAGGGCGCTGCGCTTGGGATCGGAATGAATTATATCCGCTTTGCGATCGAAGAGCCGCATCTGTTCCGGTTCCTGTTTCAGTCGGATTACTTTAACGGAAGCACGCTGCTGGAGCTGATCGACGCCGAGGCGCTTACCCCTGTTCTTTCGGCGATGCAGGGAGCGCTGGGAATCGGCATGGCGCAGACGAAGCAGGTCTTTTTGACTGTTTTTCTGTTTGCGCACGGGTATGCAAGCATTATCGCCAATAATTCGATGAAATACGATGAAGCGGTCATCGATTCGCAGCTGCAGCAGGCGTACCGGGGCGCGATATTGGCCGCGCGGGAGGACGCAATATGAAGCCATTTGGCGGATTCGGCGAGGTGTGGTATAAATGACGGAAAATCTGCAAACAAAATCAGATTGGCTCTGCTGCCCCAAATGCGGCGGCAAGACAAGAACGCAGATACGCTCACATACGGTGCTGGAGGATTTTCCCCTGTTCTGCCCAAAGTGCAGATATACCTGTGTGATCCGTTTCAAGGACGGTAAAATCGAAGATATTAAACTGCCAGACGCTTAGGGTGTATCTGAAAACTCATGATGTGACCGGCAGCGAGGGATTTTTGCGTTGCGCAAGACATTTTTTCGCAGGAATACTGACGTATTTCAAGGAAAAATGACGCGGCGCACCGCAAAAAGGCCCGCTGTCCGGGTGCGTTGGGAGTTTTCAGATACACCCTAGACGCAGTGCAGACCGGGGAATCGGTTCTCACTGCGTCTATTTGTGTTCACGGCATTCAGGAGGAACCCATGAACTACATCCATATCACAAAAGAAAACCTTGACAAAGAGCATATCTGCTGCGCGATGTCCGGCAAGCAGAGCCTGGCGAAAAAGGAATGGCTCCGGCAGCGCTTCGACGAGGGACTTGTTTTTTACCGCAGCGAGGAGCGCGGCAAGTGCTTTATCGAATATATTCCCGCAGAAAACGCATGGGTGCCCATTGAAGCAGCGGGATATCTCTATATCAATTGCCTGTGGATCGCAGGCGCGATGAAGGGGCACGGATATTCGACCGACCTTTTGAACGAGTGCATCCGGGATGCCAGAGCGCAGGAAAAGAACGGCGTCTGCATCCTGTGCGCCGAGGGACGGAAGCGGGAATTTCTCGCCGACCCGAAGTATCTGGCCTACAAGGGCTTCCGGACAGCTGATATCTCCGACTGCGGGATCAGCCTGATGTATCTGCCCCTTGTGCCGAACGCCGAGCCGCCGAAATTCAGGGACTGTGCCAGACATCCCAAGGCAGACGGAGACGGCTTTGTCCTTTATTATACCGATCAGTGCCCGTTCACCTGCTACTGGGTGCCGCGGGTGCAGGAGACAGCGAAGGAACACGGCATTCCGTTCAAAGCAATCCATATTACCGACAGGGACTCTGCGCAGAATGTCCCCGCGCCGGTCACGACCTATGCCCTGTTCCGGGATGGGCAGTTTTTGACGCAGAGCATTCAGTCAGACAAGAAATTTCTGGCGCTGGCAGGCGTTCGGGACTGAGCCGCCGGGCATCGGAGGAAGAAATCCACGGAGGAAGATCGGATGAAAAACAGCGCGCTGGTCGTGATCGACCTGCAAAATGATATTACGAAGCACTACAGAGAGATCATTGACCCCGTCAATGCGGCAATTGACTGGGCCGTCCGCCCCTACGCAGACCTTGAAAATCCCGCACAAAAAATGAAGGAACAACTGTTTTTGACAGAGTGAACGCCGCTGGCCTCTCGGCCAGCGGCGTGTTTTGGTTCTTGCTCAGCTGCGCTGCTTTGCCTGACGCAGGGCGAGAATGCGGTTCATTTCGTTGGATACGATCATGTAGCCCTCGTCGACGCCCATGCCGGGCTTGGCAAGGATCTGCACCGGCTGGGTCGCCATGGCGCAGTGGACGCAGACCTGGGCCGAGCGGTCCGTTTCGTTGCAGGTGCCGCCCTGATAGGCGCCGATGCCATGCGCCTTGCAGTAGAGCACTGCCTCAATGGTATTGTTGATGCCGCCGAGGTCGGGCGTCTTGATCTGCACCATATGACCGGCTCTGCGGTCGGCAAATTCCCGGATATCCTCGAGCGTGTTGCACCATTCGTCAGCGACCAGCTCGACCTGAATGCCGCGGCGGTCAAGCTCCGCCGTCAGGCCCGCAAGCGCAACGATCTGCGTTTCGCGGTCGCAGTCGCAGTCCATCGGCCCTTCGATGCGCAGATGGAAGGGCTTTGCCGCCTGCTCCAGCTCCGCAAGATAACCGGCCATGGCGGCATAGTTGTTGTTTCCGAACGCCGCGCCGATGGTGCCGTAGACGTCGATGTGCAGGACGGGCTGATAGCTCTCGTCCGCGCGCATGGTCAGGATGCGGTCACGGAGCCATTTGACGTACTCCAGCAGCTTTTCGCCGTGCTCACCGAGCTTGGTCTGCACGTTGTTGATGAGCGCGTGCGGCAGCACCTGCGCGCGCTTGATGATCATCTTGTCGGCGTTGTCATAGCGGTCGTCGCCGGACTGCGTAAAGATGGGGATCGGCGTCTGGCTGACCGTGCAGCTGTATTCGTCCGCGACGACCTCGCACATCAGCCGTCCCGTCGCCTTGGCGACTGCGTCCAGAATGGCCTGCGAGACACCGTAGCGGATGGCCGTATGCAGGCGCTTGCCGTTTACCTCGATGGCCTCCATCTGCGCGCACAGGCCGCGGAAATCATCTGCCTCCCGGCCCAGCAGCATCGGGCGGACATACTGCTCGATGATGGGGATAAAGTCCTTTGCCAGAAACAGCGGGTCGCGTCCGCCCGCGCCGGAATACTGCACCGCCGCGCAGTCGCCGAAGGCGATCTGGCCGTCTTCCAGAACGATCATGACCGAGACGGCCTCGCCCTTCATGCGCACGGCGGAAAACCCCTCCGTGACGGGCTGGCCGATGTAAAACATACCGTCGTGACCCGCGCCGCGCTTGATGGCGCGCTGGTCATCAAAATAAAACCCCGTGCTGCCCGCAGCGCAAACAACATCCTTGATTTTCATGTTCTGTTCCTCCTGTTCCTTTATCTGGGCCGCCCGACCAGGCGTCCCTTGCTGATGGCGTAAACGTCGTCGGTCACCATCTGGAATGTCGCTTTCCGATGCTCAAACGCAGCGCGTTCCGCGATTTTTCCCATATGATAATCCCGAAGCTCCTTTGTAAACGGGAGATTGCCCATGTTCATGATGCGCACCGCGCCGTCGTTGTCGCGGCACGGCAGCATCTGACCGGCATTGAAGCGGCAGGGCGCGAACGGAACGTCCAGAACGCCCGCCTTTACGCCGCGGCACGCGCCGAGCGCGATATCGCCCATGCCAAGCTCGAAGCACTTGTCGACGATGCAGCGCGTTTCCTGCCGGATGATCTCCATTTCCTCGTCCAGATGCGTGTTGGCAAACGTCTGCTCGGTCATCATGCTGACGACCTGCCGTGTGCAGCGCAGCCCCTGCGCGTTCGCCTCCATCGTCGGAATGCCGATGGCCTCGTGCGGGCTTTTGACGATGACCTTCGTGGCCTTGGAAAGCGCCGCGATCAGCGCGCCGGTCGAGATGACGCCGAACGCCTTTGCCTCGTCCGCCGGGAAGCCGCCCATCCACTGGTGCAGCACCGTCGTGACAACTACGTCGTGATAGCCGTACTTTGCAAGATATTCCTCCGTCAGCTCCTCAAGTGTGCGGACTGCGGCGATGTCCTGGATCAGGTTTCCGCACTGGCCGTAGCCGACCGTGATGTTTTTCACGCCCTGCTCCGCCGCAAGCAGCGCCTCGATGATGGCGACCGCGTGGGAAATGCAGGGCGGCACGAGCGTGCCGGTCAGCGGCCCATACGGCTCACGGTTGATGGAAACGCCCATTTCCTCATACAGGCCGGTCAACCGGTCGACGTACTGCCAGTTGGCGATGGTCGTCTCCATCGGGACGTTTTTGCAGTAAGGCAGATTGTAGGAGATGCCGCCGCCCTCGTAGCTGGTGAAGCCGCCCGCGTAGGCGATCTCGGTCAGAAGCCGGGCGTCGGGGGTGCCGTGGCGCACCTGCACCGGCACATTGACGCTCTCCACGACTCTCCGGCAGCCGGAAACACCGTGGTTGACGGCCGGGAAGCCGTTGAGCATGGCGCGGCCCTCCTCCTTGGAGGCCTTGATGCCCTCCTCGGCCTCGTGATAGCGGTTCTGGCGGGTGTAGCTGTCGATGGTGGTCGGCAGCAGATCTGCCTCGCCCTCTTTTTCCAGATACTGCATGAGCTTGATGTGCTCCTCAAGCACCGGCACACCGGCACGCGGCTGGATGAGCGTCCTGTGCTCCTTTTTCGCTTCGATCAGTCTGGCGGAAAAATTGCGGCTCGGCTTCTGCTGCTTCTGATACGCCGCGGCCTCCGTCAGATCGACGTCCCGGCCCGTCGGCCACTGCTGCAGAACCTCCTGCCGCATTGCCATGAATTCCCCTTCCGGGATCTTTCTGTTCTGAATTTCCATCAGTTGATCTCCTCTTTCATGATTTGGAGCGCGATCTCCGGCTCGCTCTGCGCAAGCAGGCCCATCGCCGCCAGAATATAACGTTTGTCCAGAATGATATCCGCCTTTTTCGGACGGAGCGACGCAGGCGCAGCCGGGTCGCAGCAGGCAAAGCGCGCGATCTGCCGCGCCCGCTGCGAATGGATGAGGCTCCCGCCCGTCACGACGACCCTGCGCACCTCGCTCAGATCCTTTCCGCTCTGCACGAAGGTCTGTCCGAGCATCGTATACGTTTCCTCAAGCGTACCGGCGTGGCGCATCACGGCGGTCTGCACGGCCATGGAGGCGACCGCGTAATCAAGCATCTCCAGCTCCGTATCGTGCTCCGGCAGCGTCTGCGTATTGTGCGCAAGCAGCTGCACGAGTGCCTCCACCCGCTCCGGCGAAAGCCCGGAAAGCTCCGCCAGCCGCTGCGCGCCCGCCGCAGCCAGCACGCCCTCGATGGAATAGCGCATACCGATATCGCCCTCAACCGTCCGCTTGACATACGGCTCCGGCAGACCCTTGTAGACCCGGTTCATCTGCCGGGGCATCCCCTCGGCAATGGAATAGACGTCCGTCGTCGCGCCGCCGACATCCACACCGATCAGCTCCCCGATGCCTGGCGTTTTGTCCGTTCCCTTCGCCAGCAGCGTCATGGCCTGCATGACCGCCGCAGGCGTCGGCATCATCGGGCCGCTCATGCGCTCTGCCGCGGCGTTCAGGCCCTTTGCCTGCACGATGCGGCGCAGGAAAATGCTGCGGATGGTCTTCTGCGTGTCCTCCGTTTTGAGCACGCCGAATTTCGGCATGACGTTTTCGCAGACGGATACCTCGAAGCCCTCCAGCGCCTTCCGGCACTGCTGCATGGCCGTGCGGTTGCCCGCGAGAACGATTGGGAACTGCGGGCGGATCGCGGCGAGCATCTGCGCGTTATGAATGACGCAGGCGCTGTTGCCGCCGTCCGTGCCGCCGACCAGAAGAAAAATGTCCGGGTTCACGCGCTGAATGGTTTCCAGATCGTCCTGCGTCAGCTCGAATGAAAACTGCCCGACGATCTTCGCGCCCGCGCCGAGGCTTGCCAGCCGCGCGGCCTCCATCGTCAGCTCCGGCACAAGTCCGCTGACCATCATCCGCAGGCCGCCCGCCGCCGAGGAGCAGGCATACGACTGCGCAAATGTCAATGGCCCCGTCTGCGCAAGCAGCGCGTCCAGCGCCTTCTGAAAACCGATGCGCACATCCGAAGCGACCGTTGTATATGCCTGCGCCGTGCCGAGAAGCTTGGCTGCGTCCAGATCAACGGCAGTCAGCTTCGTGTAGGTGCTGCCGAAATCCGTCAACAATACTGGCTTCATTGCGGTCCCTCTTCGGGATACAGGATCTCCCGCAGCGCGGCGATGGTCGTTTCCGGCGGCGTACCGGGCGGGAAGGCCCGGTCAAAGCCCATGGCCTTGAAGCGCTTTTCCACGTCCGCGAAATCCTGCTTGCCGACAACGATATTGCCGCCGACGAGCAGCGGAATTCCGGCAAGACCGGCCTCGTCGCACTTTTCCCGCATGCCGCGGCAGTCCAGCTCCCCTTGACCGTAAAGCGAGGACACCACGATAGCGTCCGCGTCCGCTTCGATCGCTGCCTCGATATACTCCTCCTGCGAAACCATGACCCCCAGATTCACAACGTCAAAGCCCGCCTCGGTGAACGCGTGATAGAGGATCTTGTTCCCAACCGCGTGCACGTCCGCGCCGATGACGCCGATGATGAGTACCTTTTTCCGTTCTTCGTTCATAGCTGCACCTCATACTCCGCTGCCGCACGCTTCACGCTGCCGCATACTGTCAAGATAGTTCTGTCTTCCGATCTCATAAAGGTTATTGCCCTCGCTGTCGATGATGACCGTCACGGGGAAATTCTCGACATACAGCCGCCGCACGGCCTCCGGGCCGAGGTCGGGATAGGCGATGACCTCCGCTTTTTTGATGCACTGGCTCAAGAGCGCGCCGCAGCCGCCGGTCGCGCCGAAATAGACGGCGCCGCAGGCGCGGATCGCCTCTATGACCGCCTCGCTGCGCTTGCCCTTGCCGATCATGCCGGTCAGACCCTGACGCAGCAGCGCCGGACTGTAGGCGTCCATGCGGTAGGAGGTCGTCGGCCCGGCCGAGCCGATCACCTGTCCCGGCTTTGCCGGCGTAGGGCCGACAAAATAAATAACAGCGCCGCGCATATCAAACGGCAGGGGCTGCCCCGCTTCGAGCAGCGTGCAGAGGCGCTTGTGCGCGGCGTCACGCGCGGTGTAGAGTTCGCCCGTCAGCAGGCACATATCGCCTGCGCGCAATGCGCGCGCTGCCGCGCTGTCAAGGGGAGTTTTCAGTTTGATCGCCATCTCAAAGCACCTCCGTCACATGGCGCGTCACATGGCAGTTCAGATTCACCGCCACGGGCAGGCCCGCGATATGCGTCGGGCTTGTCAGAATGTTGACTGCCAGCGCCGTCGTCCTGCCGCCGAAGCCCTGCGGGCCGATGCCGAGCGCGTTGATGCTTTCCAGAAGCTCCTGCTCCAATGCCCGGTAAAACGGGTCTTCGTTCGGCGTATCCAGTTCGCGCAGGAGCGCCTGCTTTGCCAGCAGCGCCGCTTTGTCGAACGTGCCGCCGATCCCCACGCCCACCACGATGGGCGGGCACGGGTTCGGGCCAGCGTCCTGCACGGTCTGCAAAACGAAGCGCTTGACGCCCTCCAGCCCGTCGGACGGGCGGAGCATGGCGATCCGGCTCATGTTTTCGCTGCCGAAGCCCTTGGGAGCGACGGTGATTTTGATCTGTTCGCCGGGGACAAGGTCAAAATAGAGCATGGCCGGGGTATTATCGCCCGTGTTGACGCGGTCAAACGGGTCGCGCACGACGGACTTGCGCAGCCAGCCCGCCGCGTAGCCTCTTCGCACGCCCTCCTGCACGGCGGTCTTGAGGTCGCCCGCGATATGTACCTCCTGTCCGATCTCCAGAAACACGCAGGCCATGCCGGTGTCCTGGCAGATCGGCTGGGCGTTGGCGGCGGCAAGCTCCGCGTTCTCTAAAATCTGCCGCAGGATCTCCTGCGCCGCGGGCCACGGCTCTGCAGCCAGCGCGCTTTGCAGCTGCCGCAGCACATCCCGCGGCAGGTCATAATTGGCGCGGATGCACATCTGCGCCACGGTATTGGTCAGAAGCTCCGCCTGTATTTCTCTCATATTCCGCTCCTATTGTCCGTTTGACGGATCGTGTCCAGCAGCTCTCCGTCGCGTGAGATCACCCTTGCGACCACCCGGTCCGATACCGGAAGCGGTGCAGGAACACCTGTGATGCGCTCGGCGCGCTCTTTCAGCTCGTGAATGTCCACGACGGGAAGCCCCGCCGCCCGGAGGCGTTCGCGCAGTTCCGTGTTTTTCGGGTTGACCGCGACGCCCGCCTGCGTCACGAGTACGTCCACATCCTGTCCGGGCGTGGAGATGCAGGTCACGCGGTCGCGCACGATGGGCAGCCGTCCCCGGAACAGCGGCGCGGCGATGAGCGCGAGCTTACTGCCGGCAGCCGCGTCGCTGTGGCCGCCGCTGCCGCCCATGATGGAGCCGTTGGAGTCCGTGTGGACGTTGATATTGAACGAAGTGTCGATCTCTGTCGCGCCGAGCACGGCAACATCCAGCGAGTCGACCGCCGCGCTCCGGCAGCCGGGGCTGGCGTACTGCTCCGCCGATACTTCGCAGTGGCAGGGATTTTCGCGGATGGAGCTTACTGCCTTCAGATCGAAGCACTGCACATCCAGCAGCGCCCGGAACAGTCCCTCGTTCAGCATATCGACCAGCAGGCCGGTGATCCCGCCCTGCGCGTAGCTGCCGTGAATGTTCTGCTGCTTCATGATTTTTTCCAGATACATTGCCGTCGCCAGCGACGCGCCGCCCGCGCCCGTCTGGAAGGAAAAGCCATCCTTGAGAAGACCGGAGCTGGCAATGACCCGCGCGGCAGTCTGCGCGATGGTGATCGCGACGGGGTTTCGCGTCATGCGGGTCGTGCCGGAGACGATTCCGGCGGGGTCACCGATGGCGTCCACGGCGACGACATAATCCACGTAAATTTCCGGGATCGACCAGCCGCAGAGCGGATACGGCACAAGTTCATCGGTGATAACAATGACCTTTTTCGCGTACTGCGCGTCCGGGAAGGCGTAGCCCAGCGAACCGCAGGCCGATTTTCCGACCTTGCCCGTGCAGTTGCCCATCGTGTCGCTGCTTGGCGCGGCGATGAATGCAACGTCGATTGGGGTTTCGCCGCCTGCAATATCGCGTGGGCGGCCGCCGTGCGTCCGGAACTCCACGGGCTGGTCCATGACGCCCCCCGAAATGGCGCGGCCAAGTCCGGCGGACATATAGTTGGTCAGCAGTCTGCTGACCGTTCCGTTCTTGATATGCTCCAGCATCGGCAGGTGCACGTCGAACAGCGCGCTGGCGTTGACCGTCAGATCGCGGATGCCCATGGCGCTGATCTGCTCCATGACCATGTTGACGACATAGTCGCCGTTTCGCAGATGGTGGTGAAACGAGACGCACATCCCGTCCTGCAGGCCGGAAAGGCGGATCGCCTCACGCAGAGAGGAAACGACCTTGGACTCCTTCATTGCAGCGTACCTCCCTCCGCAAGAATTTCTTCCGCTGCGGCCAGCGTCTGTCTGGCCCGCGCGGCGATCGGCGCGTCGATCATCTTTCCGCGCAGCGCTACCGCGCCCTTTCCGCAGCGCTTTGCGTCCTCAATGGCCGCAAGCACCTCTCTGGCATAGTCTGTTTCGGCCTGCGAGGGGCTGAAGCAGCGGTTGATCGCCTCCAGATGCCGGGGCGAGATGGCCGCCTTGCCGGTAAAGCCCAGGCTGCGGGCAAGGCGGCTGTCGGCTTCGATGCCTTCCTCGTCGTTCACGTCGGTGAAGGGGGTATCGTAGACATCAATTCCGGCGGCGTGCGCCGCTGTGACGAGGCGCGTCCGGGCATAGAGGATCTCAAGGCCCTCCTTTGTCCGGCTGCAGTGCAGGTCGGCGCTCAGATCCTCCGCGCCGAGAAACAGTGCCCGCACACGCGGGGAGGCCGTCGCGATCTCGAATGCGTTTTCCACGCCGAGCGCCGTCTCGATCAGCGCGATGAGGCCAATTGTGCCCGGCTCCATGCCGCAGCGGCGTTCGATTTCGCCGATGGCGGCGTCGCAGCCGCAGACGGTCTGCCGCGACGCGGTCTTCGGGAGCATGATGTAATCCGGCCTCTGCGGCACGATGGCCTCTAAATCCCGTGCAAACAGCGGCGTGTCCGCCGCATTGACGCGGACGATGATCTCGCTGCGGCAGCGGTCCACATTCGTCACCGCGTATTTGACCAGTATGCGCGCCGCGTCCTTTTCATCGGGCGATACGGCGTCCTCCAGATCAAATATGATGGCGTCCGCGCCGAAAAAGCCGCAGCTTGTCATCATTTTCGGGTTATTTCCGGGTACAAAGAGCATGGAACGTCTCATGCGGTCCCTCCTTCCGCCCGTGCGAGCGCGGCTTCCAGCCGGGCACGCAAGATCCAGTCGAGCGCACCGTGGTCGTCTACGGCAATCTCTCCCTGCTGCACGTCTGCGGCGCGCAGAACGCTGTGCACCGTCTGCTCGATCGCAGCGCCGAACTGCAATCGGACGGTCGACGCGATCCGCAGCTCAAGCGTTTCAGCGGGCCGCACCGTGACCAGTACGTCCGCCGACTCCGCCGCTCCGGCAGAAGCCTCGTTTCGGATAACCACCAAAATTCCCCCTTGTATGTTTTTCAATATTTCATGCTGCTTGCAGCAGATTTTCCTTGATTAAAGCGGGCTTTATCCTCTATACTGAAAGAAAACGGCACAGGAGGCAAAACGCCCATGACGACAAACGCGATTCAGAGCAGCCATATCTACAGCACGTATTTTGCTCCCCGCGGCCGCAGCCGGATCTACACGCTCGGTATGCAGATCGCGCAGCTTTATCTTTCGCCCTTCGACCAGATCATCGGCTTCATCGGGGAAGCCGGCTCCGGCAAGAGCGTGCTCATCAAGGGGATGTTCCCCGGCATCGAGCTTACGAACGACGACGACGGCGTCAACGTCCGCCCGCTCCCGCTTCTGGAGCAGGAGTATGAAACGGGCTTTTTCACGCCGCACACCTACCATCTGGACATCCGCTTCGAGACGGGCTTCCATCAGCTCTCGGAGCTGGCGGACGCCGTCCGGCTGGCTGTCCGGCGCGGCAAGCGCATCATCATCGAGCATTTTGACCTGATCTATCCCCTGCTCGGCGTCAACGCGAATCTGCTCATCGGCGTCGGCGAGCAGATCGTCATCACGCGGCCGAACCTCTTTGGCCCTCTGCCGCAGGAGCTGTGCGACATCGTCTATCCGTCGCTTGCCTATCGCCTCATGGCGCACAGCGCAGAGGATCTGTGCGAATACGCCATGACGCAGGAGCAGATGCTTGCGTGCAGCCACGGCGATATCCGCCACGGCTTCGTGCTCGAATTCAACGAGCACCAGCCGGATATCGATATTCCCACGCTCGAAGCGCGCGTCAACGAGCTGATCCGGCAGGATCTGCCCATCGACTACTATGACGAGAGCCACATTCTGCTCGGCGGCGCACAGCACTACTGCACCGGGCCGCGCACCCATGTGCGCTCAACAGGCCGCATCATCGGCTTCCGGCTGCTCGATCATTTCATCTACGACCACTTCCACAAGACGTATATGCTGGTCGGCTGTGTCGGAGACGATTCTGAGGAAAACATCCGGAAGCTCGAAACAATCCACGGGTGAGCTTCTGATTTATGTAGAGATCAGCAAAAACGAACAATGCTGGTAGGGGCGGGGCTCTGCTCCGCCCGGCGGAAACCGCTGTGTTTACGCGAGAATTTACGGCAAATTCGTATGCACTTACTCACTTGGTTGTAGGGGCCGACGACTCTTGTCGGCCCTGAAAATGTTGCGAATTTGCCGTAGATTTCCGTAAGAACACTGCGTTCTGCGGGCGGACAGAGTCGTCCGCCCCTACGCCTAAACAGGAACGTGCTTTCGGATTTGCCGCAAATTTCCGAAAAAAATCACTGTATCCTGCCGGGTGCGTTCGGTTTTGCTGCTCTTCGTATAAAACTGAACGCCTTGAAGAACAGGCAATGTCCGGATGGGCATTGCCTGTTCTTTTGTCTAAACGACGTTTCCTTTTTTGATTACCGTATCGACCAGATTGCTGCCAAGGCGGTAGCAGATATAGTCCAGATCCTCTGCGTTCCAGATGAGAATGTCCGCCTGCTTGCCCGGCTCGATGGAGCCGATGCGGTCGGCGCGGCAGATGGCGGCGGCGCCGTTGAGCGTCACCGCGGTCAGCGCCTGCTCGGGCGTCAGCCGGTAGCGCAGGCAGCCGAGGCTGATGACCAGCTGCATATTGAGGCACGGGCAGGAGCCGGGGTTGAAGTCCGTCGCCATGGCGACCGGAACACCGGCCTGCACCATATCCTGTACGGGCGCGTAGGCCGCGCCCAGATAAAAGCTTGTTGCGGGCAGGCAGCAGGCGACCGTGCCGCCCCTTGCCATGGACGCGATGCCGGACGGCGGGCAGACGATCAGATGCTCCGCCGAGACGGCCCCGATCTCGCCTGCCAGCTCACTGCCGCCGATGGCCTCGATCTCGTCCGCGTGGATCTTGGGCAGCAGCCCATGCTGTCTGCCGGTGAGCAGGATGCGGCGGGATTCCTCGGCGGAAAAAACGCCCTTTTCGCAGAACACATCGCAGAATTCCGCAATGCCCTGCTCCCGTACTGCCGGAAGCATTTCCTCGCACAGAAGCTCCAGATAGCCCTGCCGGTTGTCCCGATAGGCTTCCGGCACGGCGTGCGCGCCCATAAAGGTCGCAGCAAGATCCATCACATGATGCTTTTGCAGGTTTCCGATCACGCGCAGCGCTTTGCATTCTTCCCCGGTCGACAGGCCGTAGCCGCTCTTGGCCTCTGCGGTCGTTGTGCCGAAGCGGAGCATTTCATCCAGCGCGGCGGAGGCTTTTGCCTCCAGCTGCTCCTCGCTTGCCGATTGTGTTGCACGCATGGTGGACAGGATGCCGCCGCCTGCGGCGAGGATGTCCAGATAGCCCGCGCCGTACAGCTTGAGCGCCAACTCGTTCTGCCGCCATCCGCCGAAGATCAGATGCGTATGCGCGTCAACCAGACCGGGCGTGACCAGCTTCCCTCCGGCGTTGATCGTCTGCACGCCCACGGCCGCAGGCGCTACGCCGGTCCCGACCTGCGCAATCACATCGTTTTCAATGAATATCCATGCGTTTTTCAGAATGCAGATCTCGCCCTGTGCCCTGCCGCCCCGCGCAGAGGTTCCCTGCGGTGTGGCAAGCATACCGATGTTGGTGATCAGCGTTCTCTTCATTGCCTGTTCCTTTCTGATCAGCGCTCCAGCTGCGCCACAGCCTGCTCGACGACGGCGCTGCCCGCCACATAGGGCATTGTGATGTGGTCCTGTCCGGCGTAAAGCTCGTTATATTCCGCCGCTGTCGTCATAGCGTGCTCGTTGCAGGCCCAGCTGCGGCGGGCGACGCCGACCATGGTGTCCCACGGCATTGCCATGCGGAGGATGGTATCGACGCGCTCCGAGCCGTCGAGCACCATGCCGAAGCCGCCGTTGATGGCGCGGCCGATGCCCGTGCCGCCGCCGTTGTGCAGGGCGATGTAGCTCATGCCGCGCGCGGCGTTGCCCGCGTAGCACTGCGTGGCCATTTCGGCCATGATATTCGAGCCGTCCTTGATATTGGACGTCTCGCGGAACGGCGCGTCCGTTCCGCCGGTATCGTGATGGTCGCGGCCAAGGATGACCGGGCCGATCTCCCCGTTGCGAACCATTTCGTTGAATTTGAGCGCCAGATTCATCCGCCCCATCGCATCCTGATAGAGAATGCGGCACTGTGTCCCGACGACGAGCCGGTTCTTCTCCGCGTCGCGCACCCAGACGTAGTTGTCGTAGTCCTGATAGCGCCGGTTGTGCGTGCGGATATATTCCGCGGCGGCCATGTCGGTCTTGTGCAGATCCTCCGGCTTCCGGCTCAGGCAGCACCAGCGGAACGGGCCGTAGCCGTAGTCAAACAGGCACGGGCCGAGGATATCCTCAACGTAGGACGGGAACACAAAGCCGTCCAGATCGTTTTCGCCGTTTTTGCAGACCGCCTTCACGCCGGAATCGTAGACCGCCTTCAGGAAGCTGTTGCCGTAGTCGAAGAAATAGGTGCCCCGGTCGTGGAATTTGCAGATCATCTCATAGTGGTGCTGCAGCGTTTGATCGACCAGCGCGCGAAACGCCTCCGGCTCCTCGGCCAGCATCCGCGTGCGCTCGGCAAAGCTCAGGCCCTGCGGGCAGTAGCCGCCGTCATACGGCACGTGGCAGGAGGTCTGGTCGCTCATCAGGTCGACGTGCACCTGCTTTTCGTACAGATATTCCAGCAGATCGACGATATTGCCGTGGTAGGCAACTGCGCACGGCTCGCCGTTTTTCTGGTTTGTCCGGGCGATCTCCACCGCCTCGGCCAGATCCGACGTTCTGTGGCTGACCCAGCCCTGCGTGAAGCGCGTATCGATACGGGAATCGTCGACCTCGGCGATGATGGACGCCGCACCGGCGATCTCCGCCGCCTTGCCCTGTGCGCCCGACATCCCGCCAAGGCCCGCCGAGACGAACAGCCGTCCGGCCAGATTCTGATCGTTCGGAATGCCGAGAATGAGGCGGCCTGCGTTCAGAAGCGTGTTGAACGTGCCGTGGACGATACCCTGCGGGCCGATGTACATCCAGCCGCCCGCGGTCATCTGGCCGTAATTCGCCACGCCAAGCGCGGCAGCGCGGTTGAAGTTCTCCTGATCGTCGAACGTGCCGACCATCAGGCCGTTTGAAATGATCACGCGCGGGGCCAGCCTGTGGCTGTGGAACAGGCCGAGCGGATGGCCGGACATGACGACAAGCGTCTGCTCGTCCGTCAGCTGTTCGAGGTATTTCTTGATCAGGCGGTACTGCATCCAGTTCTGGCAGACCTGGCCTGTCTCGCCGTAGGTCGTCAGCTCGTAGGGATAAAGCGCGACGTCGAAGTCCAGATTGTTGTCGATCATGACCTGGATCGCGCGGCCCTCAATGCAGCGGCCCTTGTATTCGTCGATCGGTTTTCCATAGATCGCGCCTGTGGGACGGAAGCGGTAGCCATAGATACGGCCATGCTCGGCCAGCTCCTGCGCAAATTCCTTTGCCATCTGCGCGTGGTGATCAGGATGGATGTAGCGCAGCGCATTTTTGATCGCCAGCGCCTGATCCGCCCGGCTCAGGTGCGATTCGCGGCGCGGTGCGCGGCGATAGCGCGGGTCTATTTCCGGGTATTCCGGCAGTTCGTAATCAAGTTGTAAGGTTTCAGTATGCTCCAGCTGCATCGTGATCTCCCCCATTGATGATATTGTAACAGCTTCTTTTGCATTTTTCAATTCATTCTTGCATGAATGCAGGAATTCCTGCGTCATTTTTCACTGCACGCAGCCAGCATCGCCGCGTAGCAGCGGTCGGCGCGCGGAAGGCCGGTATCGAGCAGCTTCTGCCCCGCTGCGCGCGCACCGGCGGCAAACGTGGCGTCGTGCAGGGAGCCGGTATTGATGCACACGTTCAGCCACGCGCCCTGCATCCCTGCGCGGAGGCTGAGGCAGGCGACGCCAAAGTCGCTGGCCGCTGTTGCGTTCGTCTTGCCCAGAAGGCTCTCCAGCAGCTCCAGCCCCTCTGCGCACAGCTGCATCACGGCAAGCGGCGGCTGCGTGCAGGCCTTGAGGCCCTGTTCGATGGCGCTGCTGCGCGCCTGCTTTTCCTCGGGCGTCTGCTTCGGCATCGCGTAGGCCGCGCTGACCTGCAAAAACGTCTGCGTGTCCTGCTCCATCGCGGCCAGCAGCCGTTTGCGCAGCGCGTCTGCCTGCGCCTGTGCGCGGAGCGCAAGCTCCTGCACGGCCTCATATTTTTTCCTGCCGAGCGTCAGACCGCTGACCATTGCGGTCAGCGCCGCGCCGACCGCGCCCGCCAGCGCTGCGGCG